>Ga0326728_10003910_pt1 | contig 45120 bp, 37 predicted proteins | sample MB3enrmetagenome_FD_207602 | JGI IMG/M metagenome (GOLD analysis project Ga0326728, IMG submission 207602) | Lab enriched peat soil microbial communities from McLean, Ithaca, NY, United States - MB31MN | ecosystem: Environmental > Terrestrial > Soil > Wetlands > Peat | place: USA: New York...
TTAGCTCTCCAATCCACCGCCACCTCCATCCTGGGCACAGCCCAAGACAGAGTAGTCGGCCCGCCGTTCCAGGTGGGGCCAAATCAGACGATCAAAAGGGGCCAATTCAGAGTATCGAAATCACTTGCCGAACCGGATCCTCGACTAGCTTCGCAAATACGCGGATCTCTCGCCAAGTTTCTGGCACCAGCGACTGTGCCAAAGGCACGGTCAACTGCTTTTATAGAACCCGCGATTTCTCTTTTCAGCGGCAGTCACGAAACAGCCCTCTCCCCTGGGGAGTCTGTGTGATAACTCGCGGTTATAGACGTGCAGAACCGGGGACGCAAGTGGACCCGAGCTGTGAGCGTCGGCTCCAGCAACAGCTCGGGCAGACGCGCCAGAACTTGGAGAAGCTGGTGAAGTCGGGGGCCAAGCAACAGTCCCGCACCGATCCCGACAGCCGCTTTCTGCACCAAGCGCAGGGTTTTGTGTTGGGTTACACGGTCGACCTGGCGGTCAGTGACGACCATTTGATCGTGGCCCAGCGCACCACGCAAGCGCCCAGCGATAATGAGTCGTTGCTGCCCATGGTGGATCGGGTGATGGAGACGTGCGGAGAATGGCCGGCGGAGGTGGGTGCCGACAGCGCCTTTTTCTCGGTCGACAATGTGATGGGCATGGAAACGCGGGGGGGGCAAGGGCTTCGTACCCGACGCTCACTTGAGCGGGGAGTTGCAGCATCACCGCAGGCCAGTGAAGACGCCTGGGGACAGTCCGGAACACTGCCGCATGCGGACGCGGCTGCGCAGCCGCAAGGGAAAGATTCGCTACCGGCGGCGTCAGGCAATGGTCGAACCGGTGATCGGAGTGCTGGGAGAGCAACGCGGCATGAGCCGGGTGAAACTGCGCGGGCTGAGCGAAGTGGGCGGGGAAATCGCCCTCGCCTGCACGGCCTTTAGTCTCACCCGGCTGTGGCGGAAGACTGCCCGCGCGTAGCCAGGGACCGAAACGCAGCTCGCTTGGCAGAGCTGCAGAGCCAGGGATTCGTAGGAACATCATCATGCCAGCCGATCTCAACGAGCTCTCGACCCTTTCACGTCTCAGTTGCCACACAGGCTCCTGGGGAGAGGGCGAAGACCCGCACGGGTTAAATGCCGCCGTGTTAAATGTCGACATCAGGGCGGAAAAAAGGCAGAAAAAAAACTTGACATTGTTTCATTCCTTCTCTAGAATTTCCTCGACTTGGCTCAGCCAATGACCGAGAAGTTAACCAACGCGATGGAGAGTGGTCCTTGAGTTGAGGCTGGGCCACTAGTCACTTGTTTGGGGCGCGGGTCCATATTTCTCTGAAAGGATGGGCATGGCGATGGAACTTGTGAAACGACCTCCTCGAATGGTACGGTCTTCATTGCTCGGCCTCCTACTTCTCGCGAGTTGCGGGGCGGTTTTTCCCGGAGTTGCCGTGGCGCAAGGGATCGGCGCGGCAAGTGCTTCTATCAATGGCAGCGTGAGAGACGCCAGCGGTGCCGTTATCCCGCAGGCAACTGTCCAGTTGAAGAACGTCCAGACGAGTGTCACGTGGACGGTGGCAACGAACGCGGTAGGAGACTATGCAATTCTGAACATTCCGCCAGGTACCTACACACTCCTGGTGAGCAAGCAGGGATTTGCCCCGGCGGAGCAAGCTAAGTTCACGCTTTTTGTAAATCAGACTGGGACCTTCGATTTTGCGCTCCGGGTCGGCTCTAGCCAGCAAGCCGTCACGGTAGAGGGAACGGCTGTCAGCCTCGAGACCTCCACGGCAGAGCTCGGCACGGTCATCGGCGGGCAGCAAGTGGACAATTTGCCGCTGAACGGCAGGAATTTCACCCAGCTCCTTACACTGACGGCTGGGGTGAGCCCCCTCAACACCGACCAAAACTCGGGCGGATGGACAGCATCCCCGATCGGTGATTTTACTTTTCCCGCGGTCAACGGCCAACCGAACCGCAGCAACATGTTCTTGGTGGACGGGGTTGATGATTACTCCTCCTTTGTGAGTACGTATACGGTGGCGCCCATTATTGATGACATCCAGGAGTTTAAAATTCAAAGTGGCAACGACGAGGCGCAGTTCGGGGGAGTGAGCGGCGGCATTGTCAACGTCGTCACCAAGTCGGGGACGAACCGGTTTCACGGCAACGCCTGGGACTTTCTACGAAATAACGATTTGGACTCGCGCAACTTTTTCAACTCGTCCGTAACGCCGCTCAAATGGAACCAGTTTGGAGCGACATTGGGAGGGCCGATCATTATCCCGCGCCTGTACAACGGTCGCAACAAGACCTTCTTCTTTGCTGCTTACGAAGGCGTACGCATCTCGAGTGCCTCCAGCGTATTGTTCATAACGCCCAATGCCACCGAGCTAACGGGTGACCTGACCGATCTAGGCACGCAGATCTACAATCCCTTTACCACCGATCCCAACACCCTCGCGCGGGATCCCTTCATGTGCGACGCCGCGGGTAATCCCTTGCCCACTGGGGTTGTCGGAACCCCATGCAGCAAAATCCCGTCCAGCCTGCTCGACCCGAAGATGGTGCTTCTTGCTAAAACCGTTTTCCCCACCCCCATCAACACGGGCTTCGCAGGGTACGACGGCCTAGATACGACTCCCAATGCTACCCGCCAGGATGAAGGGACGTTGCGCCTCGACGAGGTGATCGGAAATAACGACCGGGTCTCCGCTCGTTTGATCTTAATGGCCCAGAAGAGAAGTGGTTCGGGTGGGTTTACCGGCTTGAAGGAGGATGAAGTCCTCCATAATTATAACCTGGCGGCCAGTTGGTCTCACTCATTTGGCAGCTCAGCGGTGCTGACATTGGCGTTGGGGCGCACTGCTGCCAATGACGACGAAACCAGCAAGTATACGAATGTGAACTCTGAAAATCTGGTGAACGAGGTGGGCTTCACTCCTTTTCTGGTTGACATCAGCGGGAGATATCTGATCCCGAGTATTGGTATTCCCGGCTTCGGAGTGGGGGGATTGGGCGAGATCGTCACTAACCCCAAACCTCAAATTTGGCAAGGGAAAGCTGACTTCGTAAAGGTTCACAACAAACAGACTATCAAAGCAGGTCTGGATATTGCCACTAACGCATTCATATTCCCCTGCCTTTTCGGGGGCGTTGGGTTCGATCCTTTCCAAACCTCCGACTTGCTGACTTCCACGGGTGGCGCCGGCCTCGCCTCATTCCTCCTGGGCGTCCCCAACGGTGCGGGGTATGGCAATGCGCCTTTGCATGATACCGGCGGGTTTGTCGATGGGTTCTATATCCAGGACCAGTGGAAAGTCACTCCCCGGCTGACCTTGAACGTGGGTCTGCGCTACGACCTGCCGCTTCACTCGTATGGCGGGGATCCCGCTACCCACACCGATGAGGATGTTGCTAATTGGGACTTTAACACTGGAAATTACGTGCTGCAGAAGACCCCGCCATCTTGCGCTGTGCAGCCGTACGCCCCGTGCATTCCAGGAGGAGTCCTTCCGGCCCATGTAATTGCTAATCCGCGGCCTGGCAGATCATTGCTGGATAATGCGGAGGACAACCTGGGGCCTCGACTGGGGCTAGCATACCGTATCAACTCCAAGACGGCCGGCCGTGCCTCCTACGGCCGATTTTTCGACACTTGGGCGTCGGTCACCCAGAATCAACTAAACTTCGATTTTGCCTGGCCGAGCGAGAATATTCTCGGTACGCCCCCGCTTAACCAAACCGTACCGACGGTGACGGCGGAAGCGCCCTTCGGTCCAGGTCAGTTCGTACTTCCCTCCCCGACGCCATATTTCAATCAAGTTCACTTTGCCGATCCCAAGGCGAAGGACGCCCTTTCCGAACAGTGGCATCTCCAGATCGAGCGCCAGCTTAGCAACGATACGATGCTGGCGGTCGCTTATGTGGGGTCGCACACCATCCGCATACCAGTATTCTTCGCGGATAACGCACCCCCTCCAGGACCCGGCAACACCATGGTGAACGCGCCGTTCCCGTACACGGTGCCACAGCCATACTACAGAACCATCGGCAAGGCGAGCTACAACGCGCTGCAAGTTACCCTCGATAAGAAATCCATCGGAGGAATGACCTACCTGGTTACTTATACCTATTCAAAGATAATGAACTTCGGTTGCGACGGTAATTTTGCCAACTGTGGCGTCCAGGATCCAAACCATTGGCAAGATGATCGTGGCGTCGGCGGATTCGACCAAACGCATCGACTTGGGGTTAGCTGGGTATATCCGCTGCCTTTTGGCAAGAAAAGAAGATGGCTTGGGGGCGGGGGGATTCTGGGGAAGGTTGCTGGCGACTGGCAGATTAACGGTATTGGGTCCCTCGCGAGCGGACAACCGTACAGTGTTACTGGCGACAACAGTATACCCAATATCGGTATCGGTAATAACGAGCGGCCAAATCTGGTGGGGAACTCGTTCGCCGGGGCGACACTTCTCCAGCCACTTAATGCGGATGCATTCCAAGAGCCTGCTCCTTACACTTTCGGCAACCTCGGCCGAAACACCTACCGGTCAGACTACTTCCGGAATTTGGACCTGTCCATCTTCCGTGAATTCCCGATAAGCGAAGCCACCAAGCTGCAATTCCGGTGGGAGGCGTTCAACCTTAGCAATACTCCGGTTTTCGGCGTACCGGATACCAGTATTTTGGATGAGACTTTCGGGCAGGTCAGCAGTACAAATAACACCGAGCGCCGGATGCAGTTTGCCTTGAAGCTTTACTTCTGAGCTGCCCTCGCAGCGAGGAGATACTTGCAGCTAGACCTCGAAGGAGGTTTGAAGAGGAGCCATCCTGAGCACACTGCGCCTGGGAGCGCGCGACAGGCTGGGAGGGGTGGCTACGAGGTGAAGGGGCAGATCACTAGTTCGACCAAGGCAAGCCACTCAGGGAGTTTGGTGAGGCGTTGCGCCGAAACTTACGTGGACTCGAGAGGGCGAAAGCTATATGATTAGGTCATGAACCGGCGGAACTTCATTGCTCTGATCGGTGGGGGGCTGGCAACCAGCCTGCCGGAAGTGCGTGCCGAGCATCGAATAGTTTCTGCCGATCCTTTAGTAGTCGAAACCGACTTGGGATCTTTGGAGGGTCGGTACACTCCTACGGCGGAATTCTACGTTCGCGACCACACCAAAACTCCAACTGTTCCAAGAGAGAGTCCTCTGCTGGTCGAAGGAGAGGTCGGCAAGCCACTCCGCCTAACGCCGGAGGGGCTTACGCACCTCGAAAAGCGGCAGATGGGCGCTGTGTTGGAGTGTGCCGGGAATCCCGTTGCAAGAGCAGGCGCTGCCAGTTGCGGCTTGTGGGAGGGCTGGTTGCTGGCGGACGTGTTGTCGCTGGCTCAGCCATATCAATCGGGTAGGTACCTTCACTTGTATGCGCGAGATGGGTTCGTGCGGAGCGTCCCGATTGATCGAGGATATAACGACGCCTTGCTCGTGACGGGTTTGAATAGGTACCCTTTGGGGCGAACTCACGGCGCCCCGTGGCGAGTCCTGTTTCCCGGATGGTACGCAATGGACTCCGTGAAGTGGCTGGAGCGGATTTTGGTTTCTACTGCTCCCCAGCCCAGCCATGGAAACGAGTACCTGGAAGTGACAGAAGGGCCGTGCAATCCGCTCAACCGCCGGTCCTTGCGGCGGATCCAGGTAAAGTCCATCATTCTTTCTCCGGCAAGCGGCAGTGCGGTGCCCCAGGGGAGGGTACAGGTCAAGGGGCTGGCATGGTCAGGTGAGGGTAGGATTTCCACTGTTGAGGTAAGCGGTGACGGAGGCACAACCTGGCGCCGAGCCACCGCCGATGTCGGCACCCGATACGAATGGGCGCCTTGGCGATGTTCGCTGGAGCTCAACCGACGTGGGGCAACTGAACTCGTTTCGCGTGCGACCGATAATAAGGGGATTCAACAACCCGAACGACGTGACCCTGCGCGATTGGACGGCTATGGTGACAACTGGTGGCATCGTGTACGTTGCGTGGTCATGTAAGGCATTTGCTGCTTGCGAAAGCAGCGAGAGCTCTTCGCAGATGGCTTTCTAGTTTCCCCTACTCTGCGGTCGCTGGGGGAAACGTTCCTCCTTCGTCCCTTCGAGACGCGGGCATGCCTGTATCAGCAGTTATCTTCGTTCGTCAGATGACGGTTGCCGCACCGTCGGGCAGGAGATCCTCCCGGCGGAGGTTGGCGACCAGCCTCTCTCTGGTCCCTTTTCTTTTCGTTCTGCTAATGACAGCCGCAGGCTCTGGTAGCCTTGCTAAGCCGGAGGATGAACTCTTACAGAGCGGGATAAAGGCATTCGAAGCCAACGACTTTGTCTCCGCCCGCCAGATATTTTCAGAGTTGGTTAAGCGGAATCCGTCAGCCGTCAACTTCAACTATCTGGCGATGGCCGAAATCGGCACTCGAAACCTGACCGAGGCAATTGCCCACCTCCAGAAGTCAATTCAGCTTGGAAATAGGACCCCCGAAGCGCATTACAATTTGGGACTTGCCTTGATGCAAAACAACGAGGGTGCTGCCGGAATGCGCGAATTCCGGGAGGCTATAGCCCTTGACGCGCACTATGTACCGGCCAAACACGCGTTAGGAGTGGCCCTCCTGGATTCGGGACGCCCTCGAGAGGCGATTCCGTTTCTTGAACAGGCACGCAAGCAGGCGTCCCACAGTGCGGAGATTTGGGCTAACCTGGTGCGCGCACAATTTGAAGCTGGAGCCACCCCGGCAGCGGTCCGGACTGCAGATGAAGCTGTTGAGACGATCCCGGATAACCCGCACCTTGTCGTCACGATTGCAGATCTCTGCTTTCGCCACAAGGAATTTCAGAAGGCTCGTTCTCTGCTCCAAAGTGCGGTCGTGTTATTGCCCGACGAACCCGAGGTGAAGGTGTTGCTGGCCAAACTCAGCCTGCTCCTCGGGGACCCAATGGAGGCATTGGCCGTATTAAAGGACGTGCCACCCGGAGTGGGAAAGAGCGGAGAGACGATGCTCCTGGTGGGGGAAGCGCAAGCCCTTACGGGACACTATCAGGAGGCGGAAGTCAGCGTGTCCAAGGCGGTTCAGGCCGATCCGGAGAGCTCCAGATACATGATGGTCTACGCGTGGCTTGATCAGCTCAGGGGCCGCCACGAAACCGCCCTGGCTACCCTGAGGAAAGCGCGCGAGCTGGATAAGCAAACACCCGTTATTCCATACCGGATGGCAGTCAGTTACGATTCCCTGCAACTAACCGCACAGGCAGTGGAAGCTTGTGAAGAGGCCATTCGACTGGCGCCAGGGTTTGCACCAGCGCATTTGCTGCTGGGAATGCTGAAACTCGACCAGAGAGATTATCAGGGTGCGGAAATGGCCCTCGGACACGCGGTGGCCTTGCGACCCGATTCAGGACCATTCCACCAAGCTCACGCAGTGGCTCTGTTCAAAGCCGGGAGCTTGACAGAGAGTAAAAATGAGCTTGACCGAGCATTGGCGCTCGTCCCCACGGATGCGCAAGCCTACTTCTGGCGCGCGCGAGTCCTTGCGCGCCAGGGCGCGCGGGGAAAAGCGATTGCAGACCTGGAGAATGCGGTCGCACTCCAGCCGAATTATCGGGAGGCTTATTCCCAGCTTGCGCAACTCTACTTAGCGGCAGGGGAACGCGAGAAGGCCGCAACAGCGTCAGCAAAGCAGGCAGAGGAACTAGGAAAGGAGGAAAGTGAGCTCGAACGCATGCTCCGGGAACCGCCTGACTTGCCCGGTGAAGTCGGGAATTCCGCGCTGCCGACGCAGAATCCGCAATAGTGACACCCTGAAGAAAACTCTTCATGCATTGCTAGGGCTGTGATTTAGTGCCAATGCGATGAAGAGCCGGAAGGAGAATGCCGAGGTCCGATGTCCATATGGAACTCCAACGCTCTTTTCCAGAGCCTATCGAAGTGCCCTCGAGGCCCTACGTAAGCCGGGGACTGGTCAGTATGGGTTCTCGCTTCTTTGCTTGTTATTGCTGTCTCGTCTAGGAAATTCCCTCAGAATTGTCAGGCGCCCTTTCCTATCTTCTCTTCCCAAAAAAGCTTAAGATGTCCTCCGTCGATGACGACTTCCAGCTCTCGCATCAGGATGTACCTCCTTCGGTGAGTTTCGTCACTCCCGAAAAAGTACCCCTCTTCCTTCCTCCCAACCCCAATTGACACAAAAGAAATTACGGCTACCACGCTTGCAGCCCCAACGACCTCTTCGCCCTTCCCGACGAGAGTGCATTTGAACCAGGCTAGGTCATCCAGGTGCCATGTGGCAAAGCGGCTGTCATGCCGCTCGAGAATAGCGGCCGCCTTCCTTAACGTGGATCGACTGGTCTGCGGGCAAATTGCGGAGGATGTCCACCGACCCGCTCGGCCATTGCACTTCGAGCAAATCGACTTTCTCAGCCGAACCTAGACCGAAATGAACCCGAAGATCGTTTTGGGAGATGAAGCTGCCGCCGCTGCGGACCTCATCGATTTGAACGTGGTCGCCAGTGACGCATTTCAATCGCGTACCAATCCCACTGCGGTTGGACTTAGTGCCCGCTACACGAACCGCAATCCAGTGGTTGTGGTTCTTGCGCTCACACCGTAGCAGGGAAGGAGTGTCGTTCATCCGATTAATGAGGATGTCGACGTTTCCGTCATTGTCGAAATCGCCGAAAGCGCAACCCATATTCCTGGAAAGGGCAGTGATGCAGGCTCCCGCTCGTGCCGAAACGTCTTCAAAGCGACCGTTACGGAGATTGCGGTAAAGCACGCGAGGTTCCAGATACTTGACATCAGCTTGGGCACTCTCAAGTTCGGGATACACAGAGCCGTTGCAGTAAAATATATCCGGCCAGCCGTCATTGTCGGGATCGAAGAACCCACATCCCCACCCAACGAAGCGATTGTACTTAGCTAGCCCGGCCTGATAGGTAACGTCCGTGAAAATCGCTTTGCCATTGTTGTGGTAGAGAACGGGCGTCTCATCGGAGAAATTAGTCCTGAGAATGTCGAGCCAACCATCACAGTCATAGTCCCCGGCGGCTACACCCATCCCCGACATTGCCTGTCCGTTGTCATCGTAGGCACACCCCGCCATGACTGCAATATCTGTAAACGTTCCATCGTGATTGTTCTGGTACAGAAGACTGGGAGTCACATCGTTGGCAACATAGATGTCTGGCCAACCGTCGTTATCGAAGTCGGCGGCCAGAGCTGTCAAGCCGTAATCAGGACCGGCTTTGGTGATGCCCGCCTTCTCGGAGACATCCGTAAACGTCCCGTTGCCATTGTTGTGAAAGAGGAGATTCGTCTCGGGTTCCAACCCCCGCGGGCCACAGTTCACTGCCAGTGCCCGGTAGATACAGTACGGGTTGGTGCCTGGATCCCTCGCAGTCTTCAAGTCGAAGACAAGGTAATTGGAGACAAAGAGGTCCAGGTGACCGTCACGGTCGTAGTCAAGGAAACTACATCCGGTACTCCAGCGTGGAGGCCCTCCTGCCAAGCCTGTCTCGCGAGTGACGTTAGTGAAAGTTCCATCGCCATTATTGTGGTAAAGGACGTTCTCACCCCAGTAAGTCACGAATAGGTCTTCGAAGCCATCATTATCGTAATCGCCGATGCACACACCCTGGGCCCAACCATGACGTACCAAGCCGGCCTTTTCCGTCACGTCGGCGAAGGTTCCATCTCGATTGTTTTGCAGGAGGTGGTTGGTGGGTTCTTGGCCGGGAGGAAATCCTTCCAACCTCGATCCGTTGAGCAGAAAGATATCCAGCCAGCCGTCGTTGTCATAGTCAAAGAAGGCGATCCCACAACCGTTCGCTTCGATGATGTATCGCTTACTCTTCTCTCCGCCGTAATAGTTTCGGAAGTTGAGCCCGGCGGGCCGAGCGACGTCGGCAAAGCTATAACCCAAATCGTCTTGTACGCTCGGGGAAGCTGAAGGCTCCCCACCGGCCCCTGCAAATGGCCTGCCGAAGGGGAGCAGGATGGCCCCGCCGCCCAAGGAGCGAAGAAAAGAGCGTCGCGAAGGGCTCATAACGTATCGCGCTCCAACTGACTCTGGCCTTTGAGTAGGAGCCACGACGGGCGGGCGCTTCCGCAAAATCGGGAGCCAGCTCCAGGGCAAGGAGAAAGCGTTGCCGCGATGTTTCTGTGAGCATGATCAGGTTGCCAATTCGGTAGTAGCAAGCGAAACCTTCTGATTGATCTCGAGGGCCTTTCGATATTCTTTTATCGGCTGCTGGCTCTGGTCCTCCGCTTCCAGGATCTCTTCAACTAACTGACGGATTCGTGGGTCACTGGCTCGTATGTGGGCGCGCCCATAGCTGCCGACGAACTAATAGCTGGGCCAGCAGCGCTCGCCAGCGCTTGGCTTGACAGGATGAGGTTTATGTGAGCGGCCTCACTCGAACAAAACCTCATGCGGCTCTCTCCGGTCAGGCGTCACCTAGGTACGGGGGTGATTTGCTCTACGGCGAGCGCGTCGACGTGTCCCACGTCTTGAGGGCGCAACAACGACTTCGCATCGACGAGATGTTCAGCCATCAGTCGACGCGCCTCCTCCGGTCTTCTCTCGTAGATGGCAGAATAGATGGCCTTGTGGAAAGATAGCGGGCGTTTCATATCAACCCGCCTGGAAATCTGCGCCATGCTCATCAAGATGGCCCGGTGGATCACCGTGAAGATAAGTTGACACACTCGATTGCCCGATGCCCGGAAGATCGCTTCGTGGAAGGCAACGTCGGCATCGAGCCGGGCTTCCTCTGACCGGCTGTTTGCCATGTCCGCGATCGCGCAACGGAGAGCCGCGAGATCTTCCGCCGTCGCTCGCTCGGCTGCACGGGCCGCGAGCTCGGTCTCCACAATCAGCCGCGCCTCGAATAGTTCTTCATGGGAGATGTCCCCCATGAGGATCAAAAACTCCATGGGCTCATGCAGTATGTTCGACGCGTCGCTGTTGAGGTACGTGCCATCCCCGACCCGCTGATACAAAACCCCCATGAGTTGCAATACCTTGAGCGCCTGCCTCAGGGAGGATCGGTTGACTCCGAACCGCCGGGCAAGCTCGCGCTCCGGAGGGAGCTTGCAACCTGGGGCGAGCACCCCCTTGGAAATCAGGCCTTTAATGCTGGAGATCAGCTTGACCGTGATATCGCCCTTAGCTTGTTGGTCGGACCGGTCGCCGTTCGTGGGCTTCCTCATTCTCTCTCCTCTTAAGCGTGATCATATTATGCCGTCGCAGGACTTGGCCGTCAAGGGTTGCGCTCCACAGGTCTTTTCCCCTCTTCTGCTGAGGCAAGTGAGAGGGCCAGCGAAGAGCAAAGGGGAATTGCCGCAGCAAATATGATGGGGAGAAACGCTAGAAAAAGACACTAAAAGAATGCGCTAAAAGAATGACGTTGACAACCGAATCCTTCGCGGACTAGGATAGGGGCCGTTTGGCTGAACCAATTAAGCCCACCCACAAGCCGATGGAACGAGGAGGGCTCGAACTACCGCTTGAAGACACACGTCCGGAGTGGTCTTTTAGCATTTAGTAGAGTGGGCCGATATTGCCGATGTGGTCGTTTTCTTGTTCGGAAGGGGCACGTTTCATTTAGGGACAGATAATCGAGGTGAACGGGCTTTCTGATGGTTTGAGGCGCTCTGCTCGAAACTGGGCAGCCTTGGAGAATATGAAATAAAGGTCGGTCCTTCGAGGGATTTCAAGCAGAGCACGTGATCGCGTACAGCCTTTGATGGGGGTGTATATGATGATGCGTCGTCTAGCTTGGAAGCTAGCTTTATTGGTTCTCATTTGCCGGTCAGGATTTGGGCAAGATAATGGACTCGTGGCATACTGGCCGTTTGACGAGGCGAGCGGGACAACCGTTGTTGAGGCCATCAAACAGACTAAGGACGTAATCCAAGGCAATTTCTCACTTGTGAGCGGCGTCCGCGGTAACGGCATCAAGTTCGACGGATTCACAACCCGCATTACACGCGATTCCAATGCGCCCGAAATCCAGGAAGCCGTGACTTTCGAGGCTTGGATCGCTCCTCAGGCCTACCCTTGGAATTGGAATGCCATCGTCGAGCAAAGAGACCGATATTTCTTCGGCTTAGACGCAACTGGGCACATCGGTTTGCGAGTCTTCATCGATAGTTATTGGAGGGAGTGCGTTTCGGCCACGCCGGTGCCTTTCATGCAGTGGTCACATATAGCGGCGACGTTCGATCCCAACAATGGTCTTGCCCTCTACATCAACGGAGAGGAATCCGGTCGTCTCAGGATCGCTGGCCGTTTCGCCCGCCGGCGGGCTGCGGGCGGTGCCTTCCAGATCGGCCGCAATCTCGACGAACTGCCCGCCGCGGCATCGATAAAATTCCCAGCTTCGTATTCTTTTGACGGAATCATCGACGAACTGAAAATCTACGACCGCGCCCTCGATGCCAGCGAAATCAGGAAATCGTACGAGTCCTTGCGTCCCGCTTCACCACCTCCGCTGACCTGGCGCAAGTTGCCCCGCATCCCAGATGGACAAAAGCGGTTTGGGGCCTACTACACGAGTCTGAAGCTCTACCCAGAGTGGGACCAACTTTGGCGCATTGATGACTATCCCGATCTGGTCGTTACCTTCGATGACGCTGCCTACAAAATGGTCTTCTGGCACGGAACTACATACGGCCTCACTTTGGTCACGGAGAACGGGCGTTGGATGGCAGAACAGAGCGCGGAAGCTCATCGAACCAAAAACGGATGTGTTGAGCATATGTCCGACAAGCAGGCTCGCTATTCTCATGTTCGCCTGATCGAGAACAGCCCCGCGCGTATCGTCGTGCACTGGCGATATGCCCTGACCGATGTCCTGTACAACATCGGCGAACCCGATCCGATCACCGGCTGGGGTGATTGGGCTGACGAGTACTACGTCATCTATCCCGATGGTTGGGCGGTTCGCCATGTTCTGGTGCATGGTCCCCGAGAGCGATACAGTCTAACAGCGCCGCAGGCCCTGAACAATCCCGGCGAAGGACCCGCGGACAACATCTCGACGGAAGCGGTCACGCTGGCGAATATGGATGGCGCGACGCGAACTTTCGGCTTGAAATACTGGCCCTCAGACGGAGCCGCACGCCGTGAATTCCTGAATGCCGTTCCCAACTCAAATATTGCGATCGTGAATTTTAAGTCGGATTTCAAGCCGGCGTGGATCTTCGAGCCGCCTACCATGATCATTCACGAGGGTCAAGGCGGATTCCCGACCTTTAATCATTGGCCTGTTGCGCAAATTCCATCCGACGGCCGGCCTGCACTTGCGCCCGACCGTGTCTCCAGCTCGGAGCTTTTCGCACCCGAACCGCCACAGGCCAAGCGAGCAAGAGACGGCGCCGTAGAAGCCCGCTGGCTCACGGGGTTTACGAACCAGCTTGCTGCGACGCTTACAGTGGCTCGTGCATGGTTGCAGACGCCTGAGTTGAAACTATCGGGAGAGGATTTCGCGAGTGACGGTTACAGCCGCGATGACCGGGCTTACCACCTGCGCCGGCTGTCCTCAGGAAACACGAAGCTGGAGTTCACAATTCAAGCCAGCGACAAATCGCCAGCCGTGAACCCTGCATTTGTCATCGATGGATGGGGCAGGGGCGGCACCTCGCTGAAACTGAACGGCAAGCCTGTTGCCGAGGGCAAAGACTTTCGAGTCGGCCATATTGATCGGTTGGAAGGTTCCAGTCTTGTGGTCTGGATTCGGGCGCAGCTAACTGGGCCGTCAAACTTTTCGCTAACGCCTACGTTGGGATCACACTGAATTCAGAATGGTGGCCACCATGAGCTGCTTGTGGCGACAGAGGAGAAAGAAATGATTCACAGATCGGAAACAGAGGTGAAAGCTAGGATACCTATGAACCGGCGTGACCTGGGGAGAATCAGTTGCTCCTTGTTGGCGGGGTATACCAGTTCATCGCTTGCAGGGGGTGCCGACGACGCGAGGAAACGCAAGGTGCTCTACTTCACGCGCAGCGCTGGTGTTGAGCACGCGGTGGTGAAACAGAGCGGAGCGGGGCCGAGCCATTCCGAGAAGAACCTGATCGAAATGGGCCGGCGCCGCGGATTCGAAGTTGAATATACTAAAGACGGGCGGGTCTTCGATAGGGACCTTAGCCGGTACGATGCAATCGCTTTTTACACGTCCGGCGATCTGACGCAGTCAGCCAAGGACGGCTCCCCACCCATGACGCCAGCGGGGAAGCGAAAACTCCTGGATACGATTGCGTCCGGTAAGGGCTTTGTCGGCTTTCACTCCGCTGCCGATACATTCCATTCGATGGGTCCGCTCGACGCGAGCCAGGCGGAGGTCGATCCGTACATCGCCATGCTGGGCGGCGAGTTCGTCGCAGAGGGGGCAGACCAAGAGGCGTCGCTACTCGCCGTATCCCAGTTTCTGATGAGGAATATCGGGATGCCGTCGCAAGGGCTGTCGTTCACCGAGGAATGGTGTACATTTAAGAATTTCTCCCAGGACTTGCACGTGATCCTTGTCCAAGAGACCCGGTACATGGAAGGTGACGCCTACCGCCGTCCGGACTACCCGTCCACGTGGGTCCGCATGCACGGCCGAGGCCGTGTGTTTTACACCTCTCTTGGACACCGCGAGGACGTCTGGACCAATCCGTTCTTTCAGGCTATCGCACAGGCGGGCTTGGAGTGGGTCATGGGCGGGTTCGACTACGATATCACGCCGAATATCGGTAAGGTTACACCACAGGCGAATCAGTTGAGGGCCTAGTGCCAGGAGGAAATACGATGAGTGAACAGCGAGTTTCTCGACGCAATTTTATTCAGACGACCGCGATGACGGTGACTGGAGCAGCACTGGGCATGAACACGCTTGTCGTGGCGCTTGCCGCGGAGGCCGACCTGCGGAAGACTCGGAGCTACAACGAGAACATGGAATACCGCCGGCTTGGTCAAACCGGCCTGATGATTTCCGCAATCAGTATCGGCGGGCACTGGAAACGGATCCCGTACCACGCCGGTTCACCGGAGTTCAAGAAGAACCGGCGGGATGTAATGACCGCCTGTCTCCAGCACGGCATCAACTATGTCGATGCCTGTAGCGCTGATGAGGTGGCGGCCTATGCCGAAGCGGTAAAGGGCAGGCGCGAGGAAGTGTACATGGGGTTCGACTGGACTATGGCACGCAATCCCGCGATCGCCGGTTCGCTAGAGAGACTAAAGCAGGGCATGGATGATGGCCTCAAGAAATCCGGATTGGAATACGTGGACCTGTGGCGCATAACCCTGAACGAGCAGACCACGGTGAACTCGGTCCAGGAGATCGAGACTGTGATGGCCGCGCTTGAATGGGGAAAAAAGACGGGCAAGGCTCGCTTTACGGGCATCGCGACGCATCATCGTCCTTGGATCGCCGAGGCGGTTGCCAAATACCCGCAGATCGAAGTCGTGGTAACGCCCTACAGCGCCGGGAGCAAGGAGAAACCCGTTGGCAGCATGTTCGACGCCCTCAGGAAACATAACGTTGGTATGATCGGGATCAAGCCGTTCGCAAGCGGGAACTTGTTCGCATCACGCGGCACACCGGACTCGCCGACGAAGGAGGAGGACGACCAGCGCGCTCGAATGGCGCTCCGTTATGTGCTTTGCTGTGACGTGATGAGTGCCACCATCCCTGGACTGATTACCGTCGACCAGGTGAAGAACGCTGCCGCTGCCGTGACGGAGCGCAGGAAATTCGAGATTGCTGAGGCCGAGCGGTACCAGAAACTCGCAGCCAATATGTGGAGAAGCTTGCCGGCTTCTTACCAATGGTTGCACGATTGGAGGTGGGTATGAGACGCATCGCTGCGTTACTGGCCGCAATCGCATGGTTATCCCCGTGTGGGTTGCGGGCGCAGAGTGTCGTGTATGAGGGCGGGCCAGGCCCGGGAAAGGGCAAGCACATCGTTTTCGTCGTCGGCGATCAGGAGTACCGGTCCGAGGAATCCATGCCGGCGCTTGCGAAAATCTTGGCGCGGCGACATGGCTTCAAGTGTACGGTTCTGCTGCCGATCAACCAGCAGACCGGCGAGATCGACCCATCCCTCACGGATAACATTTCCGGCCTCGAAGCATTGCACTCTGCGGACCTGATGGTCCTCTTCCTGCGGTTTCAGGAATTGCCGGACGAGCAAATGAAGGAAATCATTGACTACACAAACTCGGGGCGTCCGATTGTTGCGCTGCGCACAGCCACGCACGCGTTCAACTATCTAAAGCGCCCGGACAACCCGTACGCGAAGTACAGTTTTCGGAGCAAAGATCCGGTGGGCGGTTACGGGCGCCTGGTGCTTGGGGAAACCTGGGTCAACCACTATGGCGCGCACGAGAAGGAGAGCCACCGAGCAAGTGTGGCGCCCGGTATGGAGAAGCATCCGATTGTGCAGGGAGTCAAGGACATCTGGGGTCCGTCAGACGTCTACGAAGTCACCACTCTCAGTGGCGACAGCCAGCCGCTCATGCTTGGACAGGTACTCTCCGGCATGGATCCGTCCTCCCCTCCGAATCCCAACAAGAAACTGCTGCCAGTAGCGTGGGTGAAAAGCTACACCGGCGAATCCGGCAAACCGGCACGCATATTCACCACCACGATGGGTCACGCAGGGGATTTTAGGGACGAAGGCTTCCGCCGGCTCATGGTAAATGCATGCTACTGGGCGATGGGTATGGAGAAGAAAATTTCGCTGAGAAGCAGGGTCGATTTCGTCGGCCCCTATAACCCGACCCCGATTGGCGAAAAGAAATTCAAACAGGGCGTGAAACCCGCGGATCTCAAATAGTCCGTAAGGCCAGTGGTTTCACCCGACGGCGGCAGTATCAAATTGAGTGCGTTTCCTAAAGCAGAGCAGGTGATTTGTAGAGCCTTTCATGGAGGCCCACGCTTATGATTCGGCTAGGCTGCAAGCTAGCTTTACTGGTTCTCATTTGCCGGTCAGGATTTGGGCAAGATAATGGACTCGTGGCATACTGGCCGTTTGACGAGGCGAGTGGGACAACCGTCGTTGAAGCCATCAAACAGACTAAGGACGTAATCCAAGGCAATTTCTCGTTTGTGAGTGGTGTCCGCGGTAACGGCATCAAGTTCGACGGATTCACGACCCGCATCACACGCGATTCCGTTGTGGACGGCAGATGGAATGCGCCCGAAATCCAGGAAGCCGTGACTTTCGAGGCTTGGATCGCTCCTCAGGCCTACCCTTGGAATTGGAATGCCATCGTCGAGCAAAGAGACCGATATTTCTTCGGGTTAGACGCAACTGGGCACATCGGTTTGCGAGTCTTCGTCGATAGTTATTGGAGGGAGTGCGTTTCGGCCACGCCGGTGCCTTTCATGCAGTGGTCGCATATAGCCGCGACGTTCGATCCCAACAATGGCCTTACCGTCTACATCAACGGGCAGGAAGCCGGTCGTTTTGAGATCACTGGCCGTTTCGCCCGGAGGCGCCCCTTTGAGCCGAAGCAGATTGCGGATAAATACTTCACGGAGCGGGGCGCCGCGGGCGGTGCCTTCCAGATCGGCCGCAATCTCGACAATCTGCCCGCCGCGGGATCGAGACCTATCCCAGCTTCGTATTCTTTTGACGGAATCATCGACGAGCTGAAGATCTACGGCCGCGCCCTCGATGCCAGCGAGATCAAGAAATCGTACGAGTCCTTGCGCCCCGCTTCACCACCTCCGCTGACGTGGCGCAAGTTGCCCCGCATCCCAGATGGACAAAAGCGGTTTGGGGCCTACTACACGAGTCTGAAGCTCTACCCAGAGTGGGACCAACTTTGGCGCATTGATGACTATCCCGATCTGGTCGTTACCTTCGATGACGCTGCCTACAAAATGGTCTTTTGGCATGGAACTACATACGGCCTCACTTTGGTCACGGAGAACGGGCGTTGGATGGCAGAACAGAGCGCCGAAGGTCATCGAACCGAAAACGGATGTGTTGAGCACATGTCCGACAAGCAGGCTCGCTATTCTGATGTTCGGCTGATCGAGAACAGCCCCGCGCGTATCGTCGTGCACTGGCGATATGCCCTGACCGATGTCTTGTACAACATCGGCGAACCCGATCCGATCACCGGCTGGGGTGATTGGGCTGACGAGTACTACGTCATCTATCCTGATGGTTGGGCGGTTCGCCATGTTCTGGTGCATGGTCCCCGAGAGCGATATAGTCTAACAGCGCCGCAGGCTCTGATTAGTCCAGGCGAAACGCGCGCGGACGTCATCTCGACGGAGTCGGTCACGCTGGCAAATATGGATGGCGCGACGCGAAGTTTCGGCCCCTCAGCCGGAGCCGAACTCAGTGAATTCTTGAATGCGGTTCCCACCCCAAATATTGCGATTGTGAATATGAAGTCGGATTTCAAGCCGGCGTGGATCTTCGAGCCGCCTACGGTGATCATTGAGGAGCGTCGGCGCGGAGCGGCGCCTCAAGGCGGAGCGCAGCGTCAAGGCAGAGGTGCGGGAGCGGGGGCGACTCATTGGCCTATTGCGCAAATTCCGTCCGACGGCCGGCCTGCATTTGCGCTCGACCGTTTCTCGAGCGCGGAAATGTTCGCACCCGAACCGCCGCAGACCAAACGAGCAAGAGACGGCGCCGTAGAAGCCCGCTGGCTCACGGGGTTTGCAAACCAGCCTACTGCGACGGTTCCAGTGGCTCGTGCCTGGTTGCAGCCACCTGAGTTAAAACTGTCGGGAGCGGATTTCGCCAGTGACGGTTACAGCCGCGATGACCGGGCTTATCACCTGCACCGGCTGTCCACAGGAAGCACGAAGCTGGAGTTCACCATTCAAGCCAGCGACAAATCGCCGGCGATGAACCCCGCATTCGTCATCGATGGATGGGGCAGGGGCGGCGCCTCGCTGAAAGTGAACGGCAAGCCTGTTGCGGAGGGCAAAGACTTTCGAGTCGGCTACATCGATCGGTTGGACGGATCCAGTCTAGTGGTCTGGATTCAGGTGCAGCTAGCTGGCCCGTCAGCCTTTTCGCTAGCGCCAACGTCGGGATCACACTGAATTCAGAAGACCTCAGGGAAAACGAAGTATCGGTCGATCTTTCGAGTAATCTGACCGGCCGCGGCACACCACCATTAGGAGGAGGCTAACGATGAACTACACACGACGAGATGTTATAGCGGGCAGCTTAGCCCTTTCTGCAGGGTCTCTGCTTGCGAACGCCCCTTTAGCGGCAACCGCAACCAGTGCGGCAGAAGAAACGAATGCACGCGCGGCAGCTAGCAAGTTTTTTCAGCCGACGTGGAACTCCCTAAGGATGTTGAACACACCGCAGTGGCTTCGGGACGGCAAGTTCGGTATCTACACGCACTGGGGCGTGTATTCCGTGCCGGCGATCGGTCCGAACGGCACCTGGTATTCCAATCACTTGTACATGAACCCGGATTCTCCCGAGAGGATCTACCACGAGGCCACTTACGGCCCGCTGGCGAAATTCGGATATAAGGATTTCATTCCCATGTTCACCGGCGCGAAGTTCAACGCCGACGAATGGGCGGAGCTGTTCCAGAAAGCGGGTGCGCGCTTTGCTGGGCCGGTGGCGGAGCATCACGACGGATTTGCGATGTGGGACTCCCAGTACACGGAGTGGAACGCAGCCAAGATGGGGCCGAAACGGGACATCGTCGGCGAGCTCGCGAAGTCCATTAAAGCGCACAACATGAAGTTCGTCACCGCCTTCCACCACATGGAAAACTGGTATTTCTTCCCTACCTGGGACAAGAGTCTCGACTGCGGCGATCCCCGGTATTCAGGTCTGTACGGTCCCATCCACGAAAAGGGGGCACAGCCCACCAAGGAGTTTTTGGACCGGTGGGAGGGCGAGGTTCGCGAAGTCATCGACAAGTACGGCCCCGATTTCATTTGGTTTGACTTCGGCTTGAGGGCCGTCCCTGACGTGTATAAGCAAGATCTGCTGGCATACTATTTCAACAAGGCGGCGGCGGAGAATAAGGAAGTAGTTGTATCCTACAAGGGCCACGACTTGCCGCCCGGTGTGGGCATCGACGACCTGGAACTGGGCCAAGAACGCGATTTGACGTACCACGAGTGGATCACTGATTCATCCGTGGACAATCAAGGGGCCTGGGGGTACGTGAAAGGCGCGGGCTTCAAAACCACTGAGAACCTCGTTGACAACCTGGTGGACCGGGTGAGCAAGAACGGATATTTGTTGATGAACGTCGGCCCGAAGCCGGACGGGACTATTCCCGAGGTGGCCCAAGAGCGGCTGCTGGGACTGGGGAAGTGGCTCCAGGTGAACGGGGAGGCCATTTATGGCACGACACCCTGGGTCATCGCCGCGGAGGGTCCGACCAAACTCGAGAAGGCGGGGCCTTTCAACGAGATGGATGCCTTGCGTTACACGGCTCAGGACATCCGCTTCACCGCCAAAGATAATGTTCTCTACGCCACGGCTCTCGGGTGGCCGGGCGAGAGAACTCTCATCAAGAGCCTGGCCGGCGGCCCGAATCCGGACAAGAACTTCTGGAACGGGCTCTACCCGTCGGAGATCGTCTCCATCACCATGCTCGGGGACGGCAGGGAGCTCAAGTGGGAGCTGACGAAGGAAGGTCTCAGCGTGGAGACGCCGCAGACGAAACCGTGTGAGTACGCTTTTGTCTTCAAGATCGTGCGCAAGAAGCCGTTCTGAGTCGCTGTCGGGACCACGATAAGATAGGAGCATACGAATGCATTCAACCGTTTTGGGGTTTGCACTGGTCCTCATCGCGGCGATATCGGGGGGAGCGCTTGCCGTCCCACTCAAGAAGCGCCGGAACTTCGAGCTGGAAAACATTTACGTGCCCTCAACGCTGGTCATGATGCTCATCCTGCCGTTCCTCATGGCCGCGTTCGTGGCGCCGCGCTGGCAAGAAGCCGTGGGAGCGGCAGGGGCACGGACGGTATGGGCCGGCGCGGCATACGGATTCGGCTGGGGGATAGGCGCTATCCTGTTCGGTTACGGCGTCACGCTGGCCGGCATGTCGGTGGGCGTTGCGACTATCTTTGGGATTAACACCGCGGTGGGGTCCATTCTTCCCTTCCTGGTGAAGTCGCCCGCCGACCTGTTCACGGCCGGAGGCATGGTGATTCTGCTCGGCATCGCCGGATGCATTATCGGGGTCGCGGTTTGCGGCAGGGCTGGGTTTTTGCGGGAACAGCAGGTGGTTGGGGTGGGACAACGGCGCAGGTTCGGGTGGACGCTGGTGGTGTGCGCGGCATCGGGCGTGCTGAGCGCTTGCGCGAACCTTGGATTTGCTTTTACCGGCCGAGTGGGCGATGAGGCCCAGAAACTTGGCGTTAATCCACTCTTCTCCACGTTGACCAGTTGGATGCCCGTTTTCTGGGGGGCTATGGTCTCGCTTCTGCTCTGGTTCGTCGGTTTGCAGATCAAGCGGGGAACGTGGCGAAAGAATCTTGGTCCGGGAGCCGCTTATGACTGGGGGAATGGCGCGCTGATGGGCGCTATCTGGTTCGTTGCGACCATTCCGTACGGCATGGGGGCGTACTATCTGGGCCGCCTCGGCACATCGGTGGGATGGGCGATGTACACCGCCTCCACCCTGATCGTTGCCAACGTGTTCGGGTTTCTCACACGCGAGTGGACGGGCGCGCCGGCGCGGGCGCTTCGCACACTCTACTCCGGACTGGCCATTCTCATTGCAGCCATCGTGCTGCTGGCGGTCGGAAGTTCCATGACTGGTTCTTAGCGGAAGGACGGCAGGAAAGCACGGATTAACCCGCAGGAGAATGCGATGAGCGACAAACCAGAAGAAAAAGGCCCTGAGCAGGGCGCGACGAGGAGAAGATTCCTGAAGCACATGGGCGTTGCGTCAGTCGTCGCCACCCAGCCCATGCACCGACTGTTCGCGATCGGCTCTGGTCTGCGTGGAATCGAAGATCGTTACGTTCCGCCCCGAGGCAATATTCGCGTCCCGGAGACGGACGAGAACTGGAGGGTAGTTAAAGCTTTCGTAACCGAGCCGGGTCCCGACTACCATCACGCTCCAGAGTCCGCATTCGAGGCCTTCCGGGACATCAAGTATGGCGTTCGCATCCACTGGGGTCTCTACTGCCTGCAGAACTGGTGGGATACCAGCTGGCCTTTTCTGAAGCTTTCCCCCGCCGAGAAGGCCCGATATAACGAGCAGTACAAGACCTGGAATCCTTCCGGATTCGACCCCGACGCATGGATGAGCTTTTTCCGGGAAAACGGCATGAAGATGTTCTCTTTCACGCCGAATCACCATGAGGGCTTCTCCATGTACGACACGAAGCGGCGCATCCGGAGCCGCATCGACTGGGCCAGTCCGGACGGCCCGCGCCTTGAGGAATGCGATCTCGCCTACGGCATCATGGAAACGCCGTTCCGGCGTGATATCGTCCGCGAAGTGATCGATGCAGGGCGAAGGAATGGGCTGAAAATCGATCTTTATTTCTCTCACCCGAACTGGTACGACGCGGACTTCCGGCCCTACGTTCGACATCCGGCACAGGTGCCGTCTTCGGCTGAGCTGCTGGCTCCGATCGATCTCCAGCGGACGCAGCATCAGTACGGAGACCATCCTCTCATCGTTCCGGACCCCACTCCCGCCGAAGGCACCCGCATGATGGCGAGCCATCGTCAGCAGCTGACGGAACTGCTGAGCAACTACGGCAAGATCGACATGGTTTGCTTTGACATGTGGCTGGGGAAGGCGGTCTGGCCGCAGCTGCGCGACACCATGATCGCGCTGCGGAAAATTCAGCCGGACGTGATGTTCCGGGCGCGCGGTATCGGCAACTACGGAGACTACTACACACCGGAGCGCTTCGTGCCGGGCGATAAGAGCACCACCGACATGCCCTGGTTCGTGATCTATCCTCTCGGCCGCGGGTGGTCCTGGGGCGGACCGGACGATCACTTCAAGGGGAGCGTGTGGGTGATTCGGAATCTCGCCGATATCGTTGCCAAGGGTGGCAATTTCATGGTCGGCATCGGACCCGACCCCGATGGGCGCTTCAACCCCGTGGCGCTCGATCAGCTGAAAGAAGTTGGCGCGTGGCTCAAGGTGAATGGTGAGGCCCTCTACGGAACACGGCCGCGGCCCGGCGACCTGTGGAAGGAAGGCGGAGACCTGATAGGCGCCGGATCGAAAACGGACAACGCGCCGGCGCAGGATCTCTCAGGGGGAAATCCGCCAATCCGCTTCAGTCAGACGAAGGACAATCGGACTATCTACGTGATATGCCTTGGCTGGCCCGGAACAACTCTTCCCCTGAAGACAGTTCCGACGTCGCAGGTTCGCAGCGTGTCCATGCTGGGACTCCGGCAGCCGCTCAGGAGCCACAGCGATGGCGCGAACGGCCTGGCGATCGACCTTCCGGCCGACCTGCAGACCGAGACTAATCGCCCCTGCAAAACCGCATGGGCGTTCCGGCTCGAAATGAAGACTGCGTAGCCGCTGGGCCGCGCATTCCGGGAATTACCAGTATCAGGCTTTTCAAGAAGGCGGTGCATTCACCATGCAATACAATCTGCTAGGTAAAACGGGTCTTAACGTTTAACGGCTCAGCTTCGGCGCCTCCTCGCTCGGAGGCGTTTTTCATCCGGTGGACGAATCGGAAGCCATCAAGGCGATGCATGTCGCCCTGGACCTCGGCATCAACTACATCGACGTAGCGCCGGCTTATGGCGGCACGCTGGCGGAGACGGTTCTGGGCAAGGCGCTGCGCGGCATTCCCCGCAGCCGCCAAGATGCATCTGAACGCCCTTAAAGTCCCGATTAAGTGGTCGATCGTTGAGCCCTCCGAGGGCGTCTACAACTTTTCGTATGTCGACCATGTCAGGCACATGGCGGAAGCGAACAACCTTAAGCTGGTATTGGGCTGGTTCGGCCACTATGCCAGCGGACCCGGAACGATCTACAGCAATATGACCGGCGATGTGTTTGCTCCCATGTACATCATTAAGGGCTCCACCAGGTTCCCGCGCGCGGTCGATGCGGAGGGAAAGCCGCATGACGATGCGGTCTCCTACGACTATCCGGCGATAGTCGAGCGCGAGATTGCCGCGTTCCGCGCCTTTATGCGGCACCTGCGGGAGACCGATGCGAACCATACGGTACTGATGATCCAGGTGGAGAACGAGATTGCGGTGTTCGGCGCCGACCGCGGCAATCGAAAGCTCTGGCGAGACCACTCGGCGGCTTCGAATCGCAGGTTCGAGCAGATGGGATTCAGCGACGACCTGAAGTACTCGGCGCGGGACATGGCAGCAAACTGGCTTCGGCCGCTGACCGATGCCGGGGCGCAGGAGTATCCCATCCCGTTTTTCTGCAATTTCGTGGGCGGCAGTCTGGAAGAAGTAGTGGTCGGCGGAGCTCCGGGCGAGGATGTGGCGACCTACATGGAAAACATCCCCGCCTTATCTTTCATTGGGCTCAACCACTACCCGACCTGGGGAGACGATCGGCCCGCTCCAGTCAGCATTCCTGCCTCCCTCACAAGGGCTGAACTGCAGCGTTACAAGATCGGGCGCAACATCCCATCGCTGACGGAGACGAACAGTGACAACGGTCCGCTTGCGCCGCGGAATGTGTTTATCTCGGTGGGCGAATTCGGCTCGCCGCTTTTTGCGCCGTGGGCGTTGGGGGACTCGTGTCCCACGGAGGGAGAACCGTACGTCCAGAAGGACGGCACCCTGGCAAACGGCGCCTTTGCGCTGCGTGAGGCTTACACGGCCATCGAGAAAGGCCGGCCGGTGGTCGCGCAATTCGGAGGAACGGATCGCACTCGGGTGTTCCTCGCAGAAATGCCTGGTTACCGCTTCCATTCCACGCAGGATCTTTCCGGCATTCCGGTCACGGTGACAGGCGTGAACAACGGCCAGGCGATAGTGATCCGCCCGGCCGATCGCGAGATCCTTATCGTGGGCTTCCGCTGCAGGGTGAGAGTCCAAACCGGCGCTGGCGATCACCCCGTCAATGTGCAAAGGGGCGCGTGGATAGCAGATCGGTGGCAGGAAGAGCCCGGTCTGAATTCCTCGGTGGCAGCCGGCGATGTGCAGGTGTCGGTCACGGATCCGCAAGCTGTGCGGATCCTTTGGTGAAGTGGAGCTAATCCCCTACCAGACCACGGAAAACTCAATGACTAAGATCATGGCGGATGGCCTTACGACGAAGAAGGTTAGCGAGTTGTTGCCTCTGGCGAAGTCGTGGCTGTCGCCTCCTGAGATCGCTGTGACCGGTGAGGGCTTCCGCAGCGAAGGATATGATGCGGCCGAGCGGGCTTTCGTCCTGGTACATGATGCTTCTGCCAGGCTGGCGGCTCTGGACTTAACGATAAAGGCGAGCGAAGAATCCCCGGTGGTTAACCCGGCCATAGTGGTCAAGAACTGGGGAGAAGGAGGCGCACGGTTGAAGATTGACGGAAGACCAGTGGCGGGGGGAAAGGATCTCCGGTGCGGGATCATCCGAAAGCTGGAGGGGACCGACTTGGTCATTTGGATCCGGAAAGAATCGGTAACGCCGGTGAAGATAACATTAGCTTCTGAAGGTCAGTAATATTCACTCAAGAATAAGGGAGGGTCGTATGAAAGCAGTTGTGCTCGAGAGACCTGGCCAGTTCAGCGTTATGGACGCGCGTCCACCCGACAAGCCCAAACCGGGGGAAGCAACGGTGCTTGTTAAGACCATCGGTATTTGCGGAACCGACCTTCGAGCGTTTGAAGGGAATCAACCCTTCTTCCAATATCCGAGGGTCCTTGGCCATGAGTTGGCAGTTGAAATACTCGAAGTGGGCGCGAATGCGAAAGGCCTGTCAGCGGGTGATCAATGCGCCCTGGAGCCCTATCTCAATTGCGGTAATTGCAGCGCCTGCCGGCGAGGCAAAACCAACTGCTGTAAGAATCTCAGGCTCCTTGGCGTGCACATCGATGGCGGGATGTTGGGAGCCCTTACGGTTCCCATCTCCAAGCTGCACAAGTCTGAGGGTCTCACGCTCGACCAGTTGGCCCTGGTTGAAACACTCAGCATCGGAGCACATGCCGTACGGCGGGCCGCCTTGCAAACCGAGCATCCTGTTCTGGTCGTTGGTGTCGGCCCCATCGGCCTAGCGGTTATTCAATCCATCCGAGGGCATGCAGATCGGGTCATTGCGATGGATACCAGTGTGAAACGGCTGGAATTCTGCAGGAAAACATTTAAGGTCAAGCAATGCATCGAGGCAAAAAGCAATTCCTTACCAGAGCTTCATGATCTCCTGGACGGCGGCCTGCCCATCGTGGTCTTTGATTGCACGGGTAACAAGAAGTCCATGCAGGCATGTTTTAATTATGTGGAACACGGCGGCGAGCTCGTGCTCGTCGGACTGTTCAATGGCGACCTGACATTCAACGACCCCAATTTTCATCAGCGTGAATTGACGGTGCTGAGCAGCCGCAATGCGACCGCAGAAGACTTTCGCCAAGTCATGGAGGGCATGAGATCGGGCCGGATTGATATCAAGCCGTGGGTCACGCACCGTGTTTCCTCGGCTTCGATAACTGAGGCTTTGCCCGAGTGGGCTAAGGGCAATAATGATGTGATTAAAGCCCTCGTCGAGTGGTAATCTCTTGCTGCGCGTAGCGGCGGAACTCGACAATTCAGCCCTCTCCCCCTTGGGCCGCCTCGGCGCGAGAGGGTGGCCCGCGTCCGGCGTTCTTTCCAGCCGGCGCGGGTCGGGTGAAGGGTTGTCTCCACGTCTTTGAACATCAACTGGTGATCGGCTTGGACACTCGTGTTCATTTCAGCCACGGCAAATGCGGCAACAAGGTGCGAAGGAGGCGGTTTAGTCAACGCTCGGGGATCAGCGTCGTCCGGAGAGGGCAAAGACCCAAATAGACCGAAAGGATTAATATGCACGAATGGATTGGTTTTTCGTCTGTGGTGCGGGCGGGTATCCTCACAGGTTCATATTTCCTAGGACTCAAGTACGTCGGGCCGTGGAAGTGGGAGAATATCTGGCTTGTCTACGCAATTTTTGCACTGCCGGTGATGCCTCTCGGACTCGCCTTGGGCACCGCTCCTCATTTGGGTGCGGCCTTGGGTGCGGCCCCAAGCACTGCTGTGAGCCGCGTCTTGCTTTACGGCGCAGGATGGGGAATCGGGTCTGTCCTGTCCGGCCTCGGGGTGGTACGCATGGGCATAGCGGTCGGCGTCTCCGTTCTGATCGGGGTTGACGCCGCCGTCGGTTCCTTCGTGCCTATGGCCGTTAACACACCGGACATGATCGTAACGAAGAAAGGCCTGGTGGTCATTATTGCGGTTTTGACCTTGCTCCTGGGAGTTGGCGTGGTGGGGTTTGCAGGCAAGAAAAGAGAACGTTCGCAAGCTCTATCCGAAAAGCCCATTCAGCAGGGAGGCCTCGCGGCCGGGCTGATCATCTGCATTCTCAGCGGCATCTTTTCCGCTATGATGAATTTCGTTTTTGCGTTCAGCGGTTCCATCAGCCAGGCTGCCATGAGCGTGGGTGCAAGCGAATCAGGCGCGCTCAATGTGGTGTGGCTCATCACCCTGGTGGACGGATTCATACCCACAGGGGTTTACACGGGCTATCTGCTTACCCAAAACCATACCTGGAAAAACTACCTGCTTCCCCGAACCGGGCTATATTGGTTGATCGGATTTGGCATGGCTCTGCTGTGGTATGCCGGAGTTCTGTTTTACGGCTGGAGAGCCAAAGGCATGGGACGGACAGGTGCCGTTATCGGCTGGCCCCTCTTCATGGCGATATTGATTCTGGCTTCGACTGCATGCGGGTTTGCGACCGGCGAGTGGAAAGAAGCCGGCACACAAGCAAACGGTGGATGGGCGCTGGGCTGGGGATCCTGATGGTGGCTTCCGTTATCCTCGGTTTTGCCAACCAGCTCTAAGCAGGAGGGTCACGTATTTGAAGGCCATGGGGCAGGCTGGGGCGTATACATAAAGAGCGATGTAGGCGCCACCCGTGACGCCCTACGCACGCCGCTCCAAAAAAGTCACAAGCTCTCAGAATGACAGCCATCAGGAGACGATTGCTGTGAAACCCGAGATCAATCGCCGAGATTTCTTCAAGGCTGGAGCCGGCCTGGCCGCCCTGGGCGAAACCAGCTTAATTCCCTCAGCCGAGGGTGTTGACTCGGCTGACCGGCAAGAGGGGCTGGCAGCAAGGCAACCGAGCTTGTATGTGGCGACTACGGGAAACGATCGTAACCCCGGCACGGAGGTCAAGCCCTTCGCCACGCTGTCCAGGGCGCAGTCGGCGGTCTGCGAGTTAAAGAAGCGATCCACCCAACCGATTCGAGTCGTCGTGAGGGGCGGCACGTATTATCTGCCGGAGCCGCTGGTTTTTGGCCCGGAAGACTCCGGGACGGCCGAGGCGCCCATCACCTATGCAGCCTACCCGGGCGAACAGGTGACGCTAAGCGGGGGACGAAAGCTGAACTGCCAGTGGAAGCCCTACCGGAATGGGATCATGCAATGTTCGCTTCCGGAAACTAGGCAGAGACGGCTCTATTTCACGCAATTGTTTGTTGACGGCAAGCGGCAGATTCGAGCGCGGTACCCGAACCGCGATCCCCAGAATCCGCTGGTACATGGGAAAGGATATATCAACCCCGCGGGCAAGATTGGCGAGGAGGTGGCGAGTCTCCATCAAGACCCGAACGAGGACATGACCTTCTCTGGAGGAGCGCCGTGCGGGATTGTGTTTGATCCCGCCACCTTCACCAGGAAGAAGTGGGCGAGGCCGCAGGAGGCGGTGATTCACATTTTTCAGGCCAACTACTGGGGTAATCTCCAGTGGCGATTGGAGGGTATCGACTGGGCAATGCACACGATCTGGTTCGGCAAAGGCGGCTGGCAGATGGGCGCCAAGTGGTACGAAGAAAGCCCAGCCATTGTCGATAAGCGCTCGCGATTCTACATCGAGAATGTTTTCGAAGAACTTGATGCGCCTGGGGAGTGGTATCTCGATAGAGATGAAGGAATCCTCTTCTACTTTCCGGCGGAAGGCGTTGACCTGAAGAGCGCCTTGGTGGAGGCGCCGGTCCTGGAAGAGGCCGTGCGGTTTGTGGGAACGCAGGACGACCCGATTCACGACATAACGCTCGAGAGATTCAGAATTGCCCACACGAACTCAACGTTCCTCGAGAAACACGACATTCCCTCACTCAGCGACTGGGCGATCCATCGTGGAGGTTCGGTGTTTCTGGAGGGCGCTCGGAGTTGCAGCATCAAGGACTGCTGGTTCGATGCGGTGGGCGGGAATGCCGTATTCATGAACAATTACAATCGCGGCAATGTAGTAACGGGCTGCAAGTTCACCGAGAGCGGGGACAGCGGGATCTGCTTTGTGGGTACACTGGGCACGACGAATGGTACGCGGCGGGACTTTCCGTACGAGTGCCAGGCGACGAACAACCTGATTCACGACTGCGGGGCGTTCGGGAAGCAGATCGCGGGAGTATACATCTCGCGCGCGAAACGGATCACGGTGGCGCACAACCTGATGTACAGCCTGCCGCGGGCGGGCATCTGCATCGGGGACGGCACATGGGGCGGACACCTCATCGAGCACAATCACATTCACGATACAGTTCTTGAGACCGGCGATCATGGTCCCTTCAACGCCTGGGGCCGCGACAGATATTGGTGCTTGAGCCAATCCCATATGCCTTACACCAAACATAGAAGCCATGATGCGGGGCTGGTGCGGATTGATGCCATGGAGCCCGTAATCGTCCGCCACAATTTGTTCCAAGAAAAATCCGGCTGGGGGTTGAACCTGGATGACGGCGCTTCCAACTACGAGATCTACAACAACCTCTGCGTGGGCGTGAGCATGAAGCTGCGCGAAGGGGCCTACCGCACTGTCTACAATAACATCTGGGCCAACAGCGTGGTTTCCGCGGCTATCCACGTCGGTAACGAATACAATCACGATCGCTACTTCAACAATATTACGGTGATGCGCGAGGGCGATATCTACGGAGTGATTGCTCCTCCTGCCCAGGGCCCCTGGCTCCAGGAAGTTAACAACAACTGTTTTTATAGCGGGTCTGGAAACTTCTCCGCTCGGGTTAGTGAGATTCGGGCAGAAGAGGGGTGGCCGCCGCGTAACGAGCGAAAATACTCCTTGGATGAATGGCGCGCGCTGGGCTTCGACAAGGACTCGGTTTTTGCTGACCCGATGTTCGTCGATGCGAAGAACAATGATTATCGGGTGAGACCGGAGTCTCCGGCGCTGAAACTGGGTTTTCGGAACTTCGACATGGAGGGTTTCGGGCTGACGAAGGATTTTCCGCAGCACCTCCGCGAAACTGGGTAGCGCAGACTTCGTGCCTTTCGAAGTCTGCGGCTCTTCCCGCCCTAAATCCCGGAAAGCCGCAGACCTTGGAACGCAGGTCTCCGCTACCCTGCTAATTCAGAAAGCGAGGAGTTTACCTCGTAAATGGCGGCGAAAGCCGCCTCGTCGGTCATTCCTCGTCGGTCATTCCCTAGGGAGGAAATAATATGACTGGGACTCAAATGTGGGGTGGATTGTTCGTATTGGGTCTGATGATTATGGTGGGGCTAGCTTACGCGCAGCCGAAGGCCAGCGTCAAGCGGGTCGGAATGGTGATCCGCATCAAGCCCGGCAAAATCGCGGACTACAAACGGCTGCACGCGGATTCCAATCCGGGCGTCCGCGATCTCCTTGCGAAAGCGAACATCAGAAACTTTTCCATCTTTCTACGCCAACTGGATGACGGCCAGTACTATCTGTTTGGGTATTATGAATATACCGGCAGTAACTATGATGCAGATATGGCCAAGCTCGCCGCCGAACCGCGCAACAAAGAATGGCTCTTGGTGACCGATCCAATGCAGATTCCTCTCAAAGGTGAGAAAACTTGGTCCATGATGGAACAGGTCTACCACAACCAGTGACGGAAAGGATTGCGAACCCGGCACTCGTCACTTACATATGAAGATCGACAGCCATCAGCATTTCTGGAATTACAACTCGACCCAGTACCCCTGGATGGGAGAAAGCATGGCGTCCCTCAGGCGGGACTATCTGCCAAGTCACTTGGCTCCCCTGCTCAAGGCCGCCAGCATCGACGGCACCGTTAGTGTGCAAGCACGCCAAGTGGTGGAAGAGAGCTATTGGCTCCTTGAATTGGCGGATCAGAATCCCTTCATCAAAGGCGTGGTGGGGTGGGTTGACCTGCGAAGTCCGAAGGTGGCAGAACAGTTGGAAAAGCTTGCCCGTTACCCAAAGCTTCGTGGCGTCAGGCATGTAGTTCACGATGAGCCAGATGACCGCTTCATGATGCGCGAAGACTTCCGGCGGGGATTGAAGGAACTGAAGAAGTATAAGCTCCCGTACGACCTGCTGCTCTTCCCGCGTCATTTGCCGATCGCCTGCGAGCTGTTGAAGCAGTTTCCGGAGCAGCCATTCGTCTTAGACCACATCGCGAAGCCTTTGATCAAGGAGCGCAAGATGGAACCTTGGCGCACTGACCTCCGGCGTCTTGCGGAATTCACGAATGTGCATTGCAAGGTCTCGGGCATGGTGACTGAAGCAGATTGGGCTCACTGGAAGCGACGGGACTTTACGCCCTATCTGGATGTGGTTTTTGAGAGTTTCGGAACAAAGCGCATCATGATCGGCTCAGACTGGCCTGTCTGCACTTTGGCGGGGACCTACTCGGGCGTAATGCAGATCGCCGCCAACTACGTTCAGCGACTCTCAAGCGATGAACGCACTGATGTCTGGAGTGAGAATGCCAGGCGGTTTTACGGGCTTGGGGATTAGCCTGAAAGTGCACCCGCCGAAATGGATGAGAAGTGAGCCTCCAACGTTTCCGGACACGCAGCCGGCAAATAGGGTTTGGGATATGAAACAGAAAAAGAGGGAAAGCTAGTCGTGAAAAAGACGTTGAGTGTTGTGTTGCTTCTGGTTGTTGCTCTGTGCATCTCGTTGGTCGTCGTCAGCTTGGCTGGCGGGGACGAACCAGCGCTGAGTGTTCGACAGGTGCGCAAGTTGGCCGGCACCAACCGCTGGGCGGTTTACCCGAACAACCCGGTGCTGCGACCAGGCGCGCCGGGCACATGGGATGCCAGCGCCCTGGGGTCGATGACCGTGTTCAAAGCAGAAGGTATGTTCCACCTCTACTATGAAGCGTGGGGCGTCCGTGGCAATAGTGCAGGTGATTACAGCACCCTCCAGATCGGGCACGCCACGTCTCACGACGGCGTGCACTGGACGAAAGACCCGGCGAATCCCGTCCTACCTAAGGGCAGCGGCGACGATTGGGACCGAAATGGCACATGGGATCCGTTCGTTTTGCATGAGGACGGTGTTTTCAAAATGTGGTATGGCGGTGGGATGGACAATCACTGCGACTGGGGATATGCGGCTTCAACGGATGGAGTTCGTTTCGTGAAGAAGGGCCGACTCAGCCATCTGGGCAACGTCGAGGATGATCATGTGGTACATGACAAAACCAGCGGCCTTTACTTCATGTACTACTGGGATCGAAAGCACGAGCCAATGGGGCTCTTCCGTGCCCAGTCGCCCAATGAAACGGACTTCGACTTCGCGCATGCGGAGCCGATTCGGATCGAGGGACTGAAGTATCCGGCGATGTACAAGTTTACACATGTGTTTCAAGACGTCGGGCTATGGTATATGTTCTTTGGCGAGTTCGTTCGGCCGGGGTGCAAAGGTTGCCGTACAGGTTATGCGACTTCGAGCGATGGCCTGCACTGGACCGTTAGAAACGCCCACCTTCTCATCGGGCAGGATGGTGAGGTGCTAAAGGTAGCCGACGACTTGTGGCTGATGTACTACGGTCCAGACGGCTACTTCGATCAGCAAGGTTGCGATATCCGGCTGGCCGTTTATCAGGGCCGACTGAGTGCGCTCGCCGAAAGGGATGAAAAGTGATGTGTCGCGGTTCCCTCCCCTTTATGAGAAGAATCCTGCTGACTGCGCCGGCTGAGCTTGCCGAGCTCAAGGTCCCGCGCCCAGAGACTTGCGCTGGAGGGCTGCCAAGGATTGGACGCTCCGAAGTAGAGCGTTGCAGTTGGTTATACGGATGGTGAAACACTCACTCGGCCTTATAAAGCGCCCGTGATTCGTAATTTGTTTCTAAACCCGACGTAAGGAGACAATGTTTTATGGAATACAACCTTCTAGGAAAAACGGGGATAAAGGTCTCCCGGCTGAGCTTTGGAGCTTCATCTCTGGGTGGTGTTTTCCGTTCTGTCGACGAAGCTGAAGCCATCAAGGCTGTGCACGTCGCACTCGAATGCGGAATCAACTACTTCGATGTAGCGCCGGCCTATGCAGGCACAGTCTCTGAGACTGTTCTGGGAAAGGCATTACGTGGCGTTCCACGCGATCGGTATTACCTCTCCACGAAGGTGGGCAAGTACACAAAACCCGGGACTTATGGCGACGACACACTCGACTACTCACGCACTCGGATCCGCAAGTCGATCGAGGAGAGTGCCGAACGTTTAGGAACTGATTATTTCGATCTGATCCACCTCCACGATATCGAATATCAGGGGCGTAAGCACGCAGAATGGGCCCTTACAGAAGGTTATGAGTCGGTGGTGGAGTTGAAACGGGAAGGTCGGATAGGCGGCGTCAGCTTCGGCATTTATCCCATGGACCTCTGGGTGAGAATCTTCTCATCGCTTGATGTGGATGCAGGCCTGGTTCATAACCACTACTGTCTTAACGACACTCGTATTAAGGAACTGCTGCCGCTTGCGGATTCGAAACAGATTGGAATAATCAATGGTTCTCCATTCGGCAGTGCCTTGTTGACAGACCGCGGGCCGGCGGCCTGGCACCCTGCCAGTTCTGAGGATCGAGCTATTTTTAAAGCAGCCGCCGATTTCTGCCGAAAGCAGGGGTCTTCAATCGCGAAGTTGGCAATACAGTTTTCCAGCCAAAACCCTAAGCTTCCGACAACTCTTTTCAGTTCCGCCAGCCCTGAATCAGTGCGACGGAATGTTCAATGGCATGAAGAACCATTTGACTTAGAACTCTTAGCAGAAGTCCAGAAGATTCTGGAACCCGTCCGCGACAAGCAGTGGGACTACTAGCGACAGTTTACTGCGCCTTGTGTAAAGGGGCCTGTAAGTACTGGTCTTTTTCCTTCACAAGTCCGCGCATCCATGGCATGCGCGTTTTTCGGTGAGGTGCGGGTGGAAGCGCCGTTAGTGAGACCGTTGGGCGAAACTACCAAAGGTCGCTGTTCCTTGGCAACTCTAATCAAAGGCAACGCAAGGAGTTTGGCGAACTGAACGATCGTGATTCGTTCCCGCAGACACGCCCTGAAGGAGTCAGATGATCACGTACGAATTCATGCATCTGATGCGTTAGGCGAAATCAAAGACCCCCGCGTGGTAGAGCCCCTGTTCGCCGCCCTGAAGGACCCGGATTCTGACGTAGGGTCTTCTGCGGTTTTTGCGTTGAGGAGTATCAAGGGCTCCCGCGCGGTAGAGTCCCTGATCGCCTACCTGAAGGACTCAGATCATCACGTCCGACGGAGTGCGGCCGATGCGCTGGGCTATATCGGAGGCCCCCCTTGCGGTAGAACCCCTGATCGTCGCCCTGAAGGACCTGGTTTATTATTACGTAAGGATTGATGCGGCTGCTGCGTTGGGCAAACTCAAGGACCCCCGCGCGGCAGAACCCCTGATCGTCTCCCTGAAGGACCCGGATCGCCTCGCGCAGCTTGTTCTCGCAAGCTGCGCGAGGCGCGAGACGTAGAGCACTCCGCAAGCCGCTTTTCGGCGCCACCGCAACGTCTAGCCTCCCAAGGTGACGAACGCCGCACTCGCAGCGGGTACTGGAATTACACACTCGCCGCGCCGAATTGCTAATTGCTCGCGGCGGCTTGCCGTCCAGTCGCCATCAGCGGCTACTGTGGACCCTCCCAGGGTCACTTCTCCCTTGCTTTCAAGCGACGGGGCCGCCAATCGCAACAAACTGCCACCCGCGAAACCCTGTGTGCCAACAATCCTCACTTCCACGCCCTGCGAGGCTTCCTTATTGATCAAAGTCACTGACAAGCGCGTGTCCTCGCCAAGCACCGCGTACGCTTTTAAATTCAAGTTGCCCGCGTCGTATTGCACCTTCACCCGTCGCCCCCGGCTTGCCTGCGCAAACGCCAGCATACAGTAGTAGAGCGGCTTCGCGGAATAGTTACCATGCTCGTCGTCACCAATGGGTGAATACGAGCTGATGAAACCGTGTTGATTCACGCCGGTTTCCAGGTTAACCCCGCCTGCATCGGCGGTAGCGAGAGTGAATAGAAAGTCCAAACCCCACAACGCGGAAGCAAACGTATCGCTCACTCCCGGTTTCCCCCCGCCGAAGCAGGAGTTCGTCTCGCAGATGCGATACGGCAAGTTTACCAACCGTGAAGCAGACCGGCATTGTGCCAGGATTCGGGTCAGCTTCTCGTCTCCCTTGAGCAAGTTCTCGATCGTGCTCGCCGGATTCTCCGGTGGCCCTTCCGCGTAGTAGTGGTGCGTGAGCAGCTTGATGTCCCTGCCTTCATCGGCTGCAAACCGGGTGACCCAATCGGTCTTGATGGCGACATCCGGGCCTGCAAAGGGAACATTGGGCAGCCTCGCCCGTACCGCATTCCGGTAGCGCCGGTACTCCTCGTGAAACTGTTCATACCCGTAGCCCTGCGGCCGGTGCGCCCTATCAAACAGGTCGGGCTCGTTTCCTATTTCCAGCGCCAGAAGCTTGCCCTTGACAGACGCAGCCACCGCCTGCGCTTCTTCAACTGCCTGTTGCGGCGTGCCGCGCCCAAGATTCAAACCCCAGATCAATTTCCAGCCTGTAGCCTCCAGAAACTCTCCCAAGTCCTCAATCACCGCCGCATTCACCACGGTCGTCTGCGGCTCGGGCGCTGACACCGCCTGTCCCTCGGGCGAAAACGTCGAATAATCTGAAGTGTTCCCGCCCACTCGGATCGCGCCCTGCGTCCCAAGGGCTCGGACCAATTGGACGTAGGCACGATTTCTTCCGCTGAGCAGGCCCGCTCTCGCGACTGAAGAAATCTCATACCCAAGCCCCAAGAAATCACGCGGAATTACGCCGAGCACCCGCTCCGGATCGACATTCAATCGGACCAATGGTGCCTGGCCCATCGTATTAACGGTCGCACGCTGTGAACATTTCCCCGCCATGTTTAGCGCGAACGTCGTACTGGCCAAGAAGTCTCGACGATTCATGTACATTGGATTAACCTCCAGCGAAATTCGCGAGCGGGTAGGATCGGTGTCACCGCGGCTGAAAGTCCGCCGTTCTTAATGGCGGGCGACCAGTCCTAACCGTGGGATTTTCTCATGCCCAATACCACAGCGGCAACCGCACGTCATCAATCTGGATGCTGCCGCGCCATGGTGCCCAGGTTCCACCTCACATCTATTCGACACCGACCTGTGGGGGCAAGCTCCAAAGGTAGGGCAAGGACTCAAAAGGTTACCGGCAAGACCGGTGGCGGCGCAATCTTGAAGCGGTCGATTATGTCCACACGGGCCTGCGCAATTTGATTCCCCAGTTCGTTTCGCATGGCCGAGAGTTGGATATCTAGGACGAGTCGGTCCTTGAAGGTCGAGAAAAAGACACCCTCTATCGGAGAGGACGCTTGAATCATGTAAAAGAGTGACGTCGCCAACAGTTTTAGGTCTGCGCTAGTGTAAACCAGTCGCCATTCCACGTCCGTTTGATTGTGAACTGTTCGCCTCCAGAAAGGATTGCCTTCGTGGACAGACGAAGATTCGTGGGTATGCTCGGGGCTGTGGGTTTTGGGCCTTCGCCCGGAACGTAGGATTCTGCCGATGGGGCTATCAGACGAGGTGGAGATGGACGAGCCGGAGATCCGGAGGTATTGCGCCTCTCGCGCAACGGCTGGGTGCCGAACAACGAACATCCTCCCGTGCTGCTTTATCGCGGCGTCCAGGACCCGCAGGATGCGGATCCGGCGGCGCGGTTCGAGGAGTTGTTTACACGCAATGGCTGGCCGCCTCAGTGGCGAGACGGAGTATACGATTTCCATCACTATCACTCGACTGCACATGAAGTGCTCGGGTTCGCCGGCGGTTCCGCGCGGCTGATGCTGGGTGGAGAGAAGGGACACGAATTGGTTGTGCAAGCTGGCGATGTTGCGGTGTTGCCCGCTGGCACAGGTCATTGCCGGCTGGAGGCGAGCCGGGATTTCCTCGTGGTCGGCGCGTACCCACCTGGACAGGAGTGGGATATCTGCAGGCAGGCGCCGGATCGAGAGGCAGTGGCAAGGATGGCGACGTTGCCGTTCCCGTCAAGCGATCCGGTGTGGGGTAAGCAAGGCGCGCAGCTCTGGCTTTGGGGGAAGTAAGAGGGGGGCAATGCAACAAAGAGACAGAACGCCACGAGCGTGGGCCCGAGCCAGAACCCCTTAAGCCGGGCCTATCCCCCGGAAAGAACCACGCCGCTTGCCAATTGCCGTTCTGCAGGCGGTTGGCCATGTAGCAAGCCAGCAGAAGTATTGATCCTGCCTGAACGCCGCAGTGTAAACCGGCGCACTCCAACGCCAGGACCGTCGCTCACTTGCCATGCATGATGATGTGAACCACACCCCTCCAGGGCCCTGAGCGATTGCCACGATAGGATCTTTTCATTAGCCCTGGCAGGTATTCTCAACAATTATGGCAAGAGATTTCAGAACTGTGACAACCTACAGTCTGTGTAGGTTGTCAGAGTAAGTAAAAATACGCCTATTGATATCAAAGGATTTGCAGCGCGTGATGTCACAATTCATGAAAACTCGTGTCAGGACTGCTGAAAAGGTCCTACGGTTGTGTCACGGTTGCTGAAATAATCCTGCAATTCAGACGGGAAGATGCGGCGGTTCAGTTTCGGCGGACGTGTATGGCCAAGCAATGCCGGCTCCACCCAGCGCTGCTTCACTGTAAAAAAGACGTAGGCGAACCAGCTATTTAGACCTCTGCCGCCAGCCGCCAAGGTGTTGCCAAGTAGGATTATTTCATTTACTGTGACACAGAAGGTGTCCCAGGCGTCGTTGGAGGTGGGCGCCGGCTCGGTTCATTCTACGCCACCTCCTGTCTAGCTGAAACGGTATTGTGGTCGAGCGCCGCCTTCAGCATCCACAGATCCCGGTAACCCATAATCTTGCGAAAGTTCTTCTCGGTTTCGAGCAGCGCGGCCGCCGCCCAGCGCAGCACCATCTGGCCATTCCGCCAACGACATACCCGGCGCGTCCGCAGCCGCACGCCGCTGTGCGGACTCTCGATGACATTCGTGGTTACTAAACACCGTGCCAGACTCAGCGAGATCCCCAGGCGGCTCACCGTGAACATTTCTTCCAAGCCCTCCCGCAGGCTCGCCGCCGCGCTGGGGTATTCCCGTTCTAGCCAATCCGCCTGCTTTTCCAGCTTCGCCACGCCCTCCCGGGCCGGCAACCGAAACGCCGCCCGCATCAGCGCCTTGGTTTGATCTTTCAGATCGTCAGGCAGGTAGCTCATCACGTTTTCGATCTTGTGGTTTCGACACCGTTGCACCGGGTGCGCTTTACCAAACACCGCCGTGATCGCCGCTCGCAACGCCTTGGACCCATCGATGACAAACAGCCGACGACGTTCCGGGTTCACGCCTCGTCTCACCAAGTCTTCCAACAACCCTTTCACCACGCCCTGGTTCTCGCTGGCGCCTTCCGCCAACCCCAACACGTGTTTGTGCCCCTCGGCGTCCACGCCTACCGCCACCAAGACATGGTGTTCGCCGAAAATCACCCCGTCCACATAGATAATGAGCAGGTCGACGTCGTCGAATCGCCGTTCGCCCAGCTGACGAAGCTGCTCTTCGCTGGCCTCCAGAGCCTCGTGGCTCACACTCGACCGCGACACCCCCACCGTCTCCGCCATCTCCGGCAGCACCGCCCGATAGTGACGTGTCGAGACACCGCGCAGCAGAATCTCCAGCATGCGCTGCCCCAAGGACTCCTTCTTGCGCAAGGCCTCATAAGCGGGAATCGCCACTTCCTGGTCTCGTCCCCGGCCCTTCTGGCGCAAGCGCGGCCGCTCCACCCGCAGCTTCCGCTCCCGCAAACAGACGGTGCCTTCTTCCCGCCCGTGCCAGCCGATCTCGCCCCCTTTCTTGCCCGGATGCCGGGGTCCGGCCACGCTCTCCGCCGACAACCGCAGCACCGCTTCCACGTGCGCTCGCCCCAACACGTCGATCAGTTCGTCGAGGGCCAGCCGCGACTGCTCCACCAACCCCACCAACGGCAGCAGCGCTTGCCCATTCTTCGCCAAGTAGTGAGCCCAATTTTGGGCGTCGTTCTTGTGTACGATGTGGTAAGGTTTCTCCACGACGGTTCTCCTTTTGTTTAGGATTTTCCCAACCCGATTCTATCCGAATCGGGCCGGAGAACCGTCGCCTAACCTCCAACGATTTGCGGGACACCCTCCGCCGCAAATTTTCAAGAACTCTGACACAGAATCTCATTAATTCTGACAACCTACAGTGTAGGTTGTCAGAATTAAAGGAATCACACCTATTGATATGAAAGGCGTTACGGGCATCTTTGCCAGAATTGTTGACAAATCGTGCCACCATTCCTGGCAAGATCCTATGTCTTTGTCACAGTTGGTGGCATAAACCTACCACTCGAAGGGCCTGCTCTGCCGACTCGTTTCAGCTCCGGCACCGATGGTCTCGTAATGCCCGTACCATCCGGAGACTTTGATCGAGCATAAGGCGAAGAAAGGAAAAACAATAAAGTCACCGAGGCACTGGCAGCCTCTATCTCGGGCTGCGCAAACCAACCCCCAATGCACCCAAGTAGGATTTTGCCATGAACTCTGGCGAGTTTTGTCATTAATGCTGGCAAGAATTGTCACGAATTCTGTCAACCTACATACAGTCTTGTTGACGGAACGATCAGAACGACAAAAAGGAGGTGTAAAAAATGTTCGGCCAAGTGCGAATCACCAAGATGTTCCAATTGAGTAATCCGGCAACTGTGGACGAAGCGGTTGCTAAGCTATTGCAGTTTGCTGACTCCCCCAGGATCGTTCGTTGGTTCCAGTTCCCAACGGCCCTGGTGGTCTTTCTGGCCCATGATGACGCGCCCGATTGCGGGGCCATCTACGTCTACGACCGGAAGCGGTGCGTCTGGCTCTGGGTGGATTTCGATGATCGGAATTACGGTGGGTATAGCCCGTCGCAATTCGATGTTCTGATCAGCCAATGCCACTTCTTCGGGCTCGTGGAATCCCCGGCATTGCTTGAATCTCCCGTCTAATGGTTCGTTGCACCCGGCCAGAGACCCACGGTTTTGGGAAGACTCCCTGCTTGAGGACTGGTCCCCCCGCAAAGATCACAGCGCGGCCTTCGGCCAAAATGCAAGTTTCAGATCGCAAATTGCAGAGTCAAAGCCTCCACCGGGTCCCCCACCTGTAAGTAATTGAAAACACAAAACCGCCCCAACTGGCAGCCGGTTCATTTGACGAAAAATATTTCTCATTTTATTTCCAATCAGTATGGACTTGTGGCGGCCACCGGGTTTCACAGAGGAGAAGATGCAGCGGCTTCGTCTAAAAGCGCCCGCTGACGTAGTGGAGGACTATTTCCGCCTCTTCGTGAACCGGCGGGCGTACACCCTCCAGTCCGACCGGCCGCACCCGGAAAGCGGTCGGCACTACTACTACCGGCCCACAGACAAGACGACCGGCCAAGGCCTCCACCTGACCTCAGACACGATCCGGCGGCACCTCGAGGGCGAAATCACCATCGGCCTCTACGCCATCAACCCGGCCACGCAGCGGTGCAAGTGGGTCGCCATCGACGCGGATTACAAGGGTGCTATGGAGGACCTCGTTAAGCTCCAGTACTACCTGAGCGAAGACCAGGTCCAGGCGGCCTTGGAGATGAGCCAGCGGGGCGGGCATCTATGGATCTTCCTAGAAACACCCCTCCTGGCCCGAGACTGCCGGATCTACATCCACAACTTGGCGTCGCGGCTTGGCGTGCCGGTGAAAGGGAACGGGCTGGCCGAAGGAATCGAGATCTTCCCCAAGCACGATGAACTCGGGCCAGGCGAGTTCGGAAACGCCATCCGGGGACCGCTCGGGATTCATCGAGGGGCCTGTCGCCGGTTCTGGTTCTACGGGGCTGAATACGAGCCGGGAAAGCAGATGGCCTACCTGAAGCAACTGAAAAAGGTTAGTGAGGAGGAGATGAGGCGCTTCGTTGCAGGGAAAACCCTGCCTGCGGAGGCGGTCCGCCCCACGCGCAACCCCGAACCCGCGGCCCCGCGCGGAGGCTCCGGGCGTTCGGAATTTCGCATTCTCGAGCACGTGGGGGAGGTCCGCAAGGTGGGCCGGAATTACGTCACTCGTTGCCCATCGTGTGCCCAGGCGGGGCACGACCGCAGCGGTGACAACCTAGCGATCCGGATCGACGATCCGCGCTTTTACAAGTGCTGGGCGGGTTGCACCAAGGAGATGATCCGCGAGGCGCTTGGCTACCCAATCCGCGTGCCACAGGAGGATTGAGCATTGTGACGCGAATGGGACTTGATACGGAGGCCACAGGATGAAAGGCGGAAGTCAGAGCTCATTGCACGGGAGTCTCAACCTGCCCGGTCGAGTTCGCAGGCAGGTTCGGGAGGTTGGGATTCTTGCTCGGCCAGAAGTGGGCTTGGAGCACCAATATCTGGCGCGGCGCTACGTGATCCGGGGAGTGGAATCGGGCGGGGCTACTCGCGAGATCGGCCACTACGTGACCTTCTGCGGCGAAGATGGCGGGCCTTTGGCTTACCTTCATCCCATTGATGCCGTCGGGGTGAATGGTGTTCATGCAGTGGTGGTCGCTCCCGCCCTGGTGCGTGCGGAAATGCTGCGGACGGGGCGCACGTACGAGCTCCTTATCACGAGCTACCGCATCGGGGAAGCTGAAAACGGCCGCCGCCCGCCGCTGGAGAGCCACACCTTGTTCCGGGGAGTGCATGGCTACCTGGAGCTTGAACTCTGGGGGAAGGACAAGGAAAGCGCCGGGTCAGTCATACCAGCCTTCTACTCGCGCGGTGGAGAACCTCTGGAAGTGCCAGCGAAATTCGAAGCGGTTACACAAGCTGTCACGAAAGCGGTGAGTTGCTATCCATGTTCTCATTGTCACTACTTGGTCGCCCAACCCGCAGTCTCTTCATCCGGAGGCTTGCCGGAGGCGCATCCGTGACACCAGTTGGCGATATCGAAACTGAAATCGTTTTCCGAATTGCTGTACGCGGGCGAACGCGTGACCTTGCACATCTATTGCAGGCGATGAATAAGGCAGAGGCAGTTGTGATTAGCATCGTCGACAAGCCTGCCCCGCGAGACGAGCAGTGCCAAAACAGTGTAACCGCAACAGCGGGAGGTTTTTCTGAATGAAAGTCGGGACCAAGAGCGTGATTTTTGGGGTGCATGCGGTTCTGATCCATCCGTTCTTCGTGGCCTGCGCCTGGTGGAGGCTATTCGGGTTCCCTTGGGATCCCAGGCTGTGGCTAGCCTTCCTCGTCCACGACTTAGGCTACCTCGGAAAAGCCAACATGGAAGGCCCTGAGGGGCAGCGGCATGTTGTTCTGGGAGGCCGGATCATGGGCTGGCTTTTCGGTCCGGAATGGCGTGACTTCGTCCTTGGCCACTCGCGGCATTGGGCGGAGAGCGCCGGCAAGGGCTTCTCGAAGCTATGCCTGGCGGACAAACTCGCCTTCGTTTTGACGCCCGCCTGGCTTTACATCCCGATGGCACGGTTAAGTGGCGAGCTTCGAGAGTACATGCGTGTGTCGGGCGAACGACAGCTAGGTGGCAGGGTCAGTAACTTCGAACTCAGCCTGCTCAAATCCCGCAACCCGCAGGTATGGTTGGAGGGGCTCAAACTCTATACGCGGCGCTGGATCGAGCGTCATCGAGATGGCGGTCGAGATCGCCGGACCGAAGCGTACCCGCAGCACTTCCACGGGGAGGTCCTTGAAACCCGGAGCTGAGCCTGTAAATTCTGGCCATCGAAGGCGCTTCGCTGTTATTGGCGAGAAGCGCCGTAGCTTGAGAGGTCTGTATGCCTGAAATCGAAGAATCCGCGGCAGCGCGGCCCGTTCGGAGGCACCTGCCCGACGAACGTAAGGCCATAGTCCATCACTTCAACGTAGGCGGGTATGAAGGGTATTTGACCGTCGGGTTTTACGAGGACGGGGGCCCAGGGGAAATCTTCATCACCACGGCAAAGGAAGGCTCAACCGTATCCGGCCTTATGGATTGTTTTGCGACAGCTGTGTCGCTCGCCTTGCAATACGGCGTGCCGCTCGAGGTACTTTGCAACAAGTTCAGCCACACGCGGTTCGAACCAAGCGGATGGTCAGGGAACCCGCAAATTGGATACGCCAAGTCCTTCATGGATTACATCTTCAGATATTTAATGGTCAGGTTTCTCCCGCCTAATTCTCCCCCCCCAACGGGCGCCGAAGGCGAAGTTAAGGCTTTGGCGCCCGCCTCCCTTTCGGGAGATGGATCGGGCATGGATCAGGCGGATGCGCCCGCATGCACAGAATGCGGAGCCATTATGACCCGCAGCGGATCATGCTACCGCTGCGGGAACTGCGGCAATACGAGCGGGTGTTCGTGATCACGTCGCCGGCCGTTGTCCTATCAAATTTGACGTGGGCGCGGCTGATAAGGATGCAGGAACGGAATGAAGGCGGCTAACAAAGTCGCGGCGGGTCTCGTTGTACTTGGCTTCGCGGCCATCGCTGGCGTCGAGATTAGCCGGCACGATGCTCGCGCAGAGGTCTTGGCTGCGGCAGCGCGATTTAATGGCGAGCGGGCATTCGAGGATTTACGGCACCTTGTGGACCTTGGTCCGCGGCCCCCGGGTTCCGAGGCCCTGCAGCGAGCACGAGAGTACATTGACCAACAACTATCGACGGCCGGTGTGGAAACTTGGGATGACACGTTCGTGGCGGCGACCCCGCTGGGTAATACTCCAATGACCAACGTGATCGCGGTACTTCGTGGAGAGAGCCCCAACGTTGTCATTCTCGCCGGCCATTACGACACCGCCACGATCGATGGCGCACGGTTCGTGGGGGCAAACGACGGTGGGTCGAGTGCCGCTTTCCTTTTGGAGATGCCAAGGGTTCTGAGTAGGCGACAGAACAGGTTCACTTACTGGGTTGTGTTTTTTGACGGCGAAGAAGCCCTCAAAAAATGGTCTCCCAGTGACAGTCTTTATGGCAGCCGGCGTCTGGCCGAGAGACTGTCCCGTGAAGGGAAGTTGAAGCAGATCAAGGCGTTGATCCTGGTGGACATGGTCGCGGACCGGCATTTAAACATCCTGCGCGAGGCGAATTCGACGACGTGGTTGAGCGACGTGGTGTTCAGAAGCGCGCGCAGACTGGGTTACTCAAGGTTATTCAGAGGGGGCACATTTCCTGTTGAGGACGACCATACGCCGTTCCTGGCCAAGGGCATTCCTTCAGTCGACATCATCGATTTGACGCCATTCGGAAGCTATCACCACACCGCCCAGGATTCGATTGATAAGTGCGATCCTGAGAGCCTGGCTGTGGTGGCCCGGGTGGTGCTGGCGACTCTTGCCGAGATGGAGCGGATGCGGTAGCTGCCTCCAGTGGCGTAAGTGTCCCCTTGGCACGTCGCTTACCAACTTTTTTTCACGGGTCGACGTTTGTGAGAACCGAAGCGTGCAATTCCGACCTTCCTTCTATTGATCCTTCCCCCACCCTCCCAGAGATTGTGTTGCGCGAGAATACGGGATGGAGGGATAACCTGACCGAGTGTGCACACCGCAACGAATAATTGGCCGAAAGTACAAACGCACCACTCACCCTATGCAAGAGACAGTGACAGTATAAGTCATAAAATAAAGGAGACTTATGAAACCATCTGTGGTATCCCGCGCCCTGAGGACCCTCGTAGTTGTGTGACTGAACCCATAAATTGGCCGCTTCTGGAACCATAAATTGGCCGCGTGCG
>Ga0326728_10003913_pt1 | contig 45099 bp, 31 predicted proteins | sample MB3enrmetagenome_FD_207602 | JGI IMG/M metagenome (GOLD analysis project Ga0326728, IMG submission 207602) | Lab enriched peat soil microbial communities from McLean, Ithaca, NY, United States - MB31MN | ecosystem: Environmental > Terrestrial > Soil > Wetlands > Peat | place: USA: New York...
TCGCCTTGATGCAGGCGTCGGCCAAATCTTCCGCATAGATGAATTGGTAGCGATTCGATCCTCCGCCAACCAGCCAGACCGTCTTGTTGTCGTCGATAAACTCAAAGAGAATGGCAAGCAATCCCAGTCGTCCGCTTTCGATAATCGTCGGACAGCGAATGATGACCACGTTCAACTTGCCGGAATACTCGCGCAGCACACGCTCCGACTCGAGTTTGGCGCGGCCATAGATCTCCACTGGCGCGGGAGGTTCGTCTTCGGAAATTGCATGGCCCAGATTGCTCGCCCAAAGGCAGTTAGTCGAGGTGAAGACGAGGTTGCGCACCTGGTGGCGCAAGCAGGCCTCAGCCACATTGCGCGTAGCCTCAACATTGCTGTTCCACACCTCTTTTTCATCGATCTTGAGGCCATGAGCCAGCATGGCGGCACAGTGTTGCACCGCGAAGAATTGATTCTCGCTGAAGACCTGCTCGACCAGCGCCTTGTCGCGCAGATCGCCGCGGATGCTCACCAGATTCTCATGCCGGTCCTCATCCTGAATCAGATCGAAGCTGACACAGCGATACCCCGCGACCAGCAGTCTGCGTTTTAAAACTCCGCCAAAGAAGCCCGCGCCACCCGTAATCAGTATTGTTTGCATTGAAGCCTTTCCATTTCAGTATGCAAGTTAAAGTGCAAAGCTCTGCAAAATTCTCCCGAATGCAGCAACCGCTTTAGCGCCTTCCGGTTAATCTGACTGAGCGGACGGCTGCTCGCTGGTCCAGCTCCGGCAAAATCCCGCAGCCGCAAGAATGCATACAACAGGCGTGATTGGCAGCCGCAATCGCGCATCTGCCGCCGTTCCCCCACCCACCCCTATGACGGCCAAAAAGTAAACAGACACTCCTAATAATAGGCACAGCGGCCCGGCATGAACCTGGCTTCGATAGAATCCCCGCGCAAGCCGATAGATTCCACATGCCGTAAAAAAGTAATAGCCCAGCAACAGGACGGCAAAATAGACCTTCTCAATCGCGATCAAAGGATAGGTTTTGATAAGTGCGGCTCCAGTGTGGATTGGCTCCTCGCCGTTCACCAACCCAGCCTGGGGATAAATAAGATTGTCAAATGACCCTGAGCCAAGCCTTATGACAACCTTAAGCAAATTTGCGAAACACGAGCGAAGGTATACGCCGTAATGCGCTCGGATGATACGGACAGCCTCGGAGTGGATATAGGTTAAGCGCTGATTCTGGCTCCATCCGGCTTGCTCGGGATGAAGCGCAAGGTAGGGCTGGTAGAGATAAAGTTGCTCGTTGCAGCCGCGTCCGCACATCTTGCCTGCAAATTCATTTTGCACATCGATAATATCCTTGTTTTCCGCGCTGGCTATCACGTTGGGAACACTGAAGAAGTAGAGGTTTACATCTTTGACGCTGCTAAAGCCCGAATAGCCGGTTTCAACCCAATTGCGGACCTGCCAGGCGGCAAGCCACGGCAACACGCTGATCAGCAGCACCGCGGGCGCTTTCCAGTGAAGGCTGGGGTCCCTTGCGACGGGTCTTTGTCGCTGGGGTGAGAAGCTGGGCATGCGCGCCAACACGAAAAATAAACCTACAGCCAACGCATACGGCAGGTAATAGGTGACCGGACGTACAAAGGTTGCCGCGGCAAGCCACATTCCGGCTGCTGCCTGCACCCATAAACTGCGGCCACGGATAAACTCAGCCAGCCGCTCCATGCTGAGAAGAAAAAGTGTAAGAAACAAAGTCTCCGCAGTCAGCAGGACGGAATAGGTGACTGTAATTGGCTCGAATGCAAGGAGCCAGGCTGCGCCGAGTGCGATGCGGTTATCGTTGAAGACCGCCCGCCCCAGCTTCCAAACAAGAAGCACGGAAAATACCGAGAGAATCACCTGGACAAGAGCCGCCACAGTCAAGCCGGCATAACTGAAAAATGCAAGAAAAAGCGGATAGCCGGGCGTGCGAAACAGGTCTGGTACGCCGTCCGCAATAAACCGGCCATGCAGCAGCAGATTGCGTCCTGGTTCAAGATAACTGGAGGTATCGGCAGAGATAAGGATGCTGGTCCCGCCACGAGCAATCAAGACAGCCAGCAGAGTGAGGCGAACTACGACAGCCGCGATAAGCGGCCAGACCAGTTGCGGCGTCCACCATTCAGCCTTATAACTCGGAACTGCGCTCAAGTCTCTTGAGGCGATGCTCATCAGCGGTAGCATACTTCCGCATTGTAAACAGCGCGAACTGCCAGAGACTCGACTGCGTAAAAAGCAAACGAGGGATGGGAGTGATCCCAACCCTCGCTTGTGTTTGCTGGATTCTGCCGGAATCTGGCCGGTGGGTTTAGAGCGGCTGTACGTCAGCAGCCTGCCACCCCTTGGGCCCCTTCACCACGTTGAATTGCACGGCTTGACCTTCCTGCAGGCTCTTGAAACCACTGGAGGTGATTGCAGAGTAATGCACGAAAACGTCTTCGCCGTTCTGACGCGAAATGAAGCCAAAACCCTTCGCGTCGTTGAACCACTTCACGGTACCTTGTTCCATAGTGCTCGTATTTCCTGAATTGAATTGCGCTGGATGAATCGGAGCGACCACTGGCAGAATCTTGCTGGTAGGGCGAGTGCTGCTCACGCCCGCTTCGGTCTAACGCTGAAAGCAGTGTAGCATCCCTTTTCATAAAGATGTGCTAAAAATGTCGTGTTTTGCTGCGTTTTTTCGTTTTCAATTTCGGAACTTGTTGAATTAGAAAGCCTTAACAGCGTACTCTTGTTGTGTTACCGTGAAAGGTTACCATGCCCCATGATCCCGTCCCCGGCCTGTTGTCCAGCGCCACAGAAATGCTGGAAAAGCAGTTCGCTGCTTTGCCCGCCTTCGAGTCCGCGGCTGATCCATCTGCGATGGCGCGGGTTTTGGAGGATGTGGCTCTCAAGCTGGGTGACAACTACCCCTACTTTCATCCGCTCTATGCCGGGCAGATGCTCAGGCCGCCGCATCCGGTGGCGCGGGCCGCTTATGCGCTGGCCATGACCATCAATCCTAACAACCATGCGCGTGATGGTGGCCGGGCCAGTTCGGAGATGGAGATTGAGGCCGTCCGGCAGATTGCTGGGATCTTCGGCTGGACGGAATACCTGGGCCACCTGACCTCCAGCGGCACAATCGCCAACCTGGAGGCGCTGTGGGTTGCCGGGCAACTGGCGCCCAGCAAGCGCGTCGTTGGTTCCGAGCAGGCGCACTATACCCACCGGCGCATCTCCGCCGTGTTGAAGCTGGAGTATGCATCGATTGCCGCCGACCGCGGCGGGCGCATGAGTATGGAAGCACTGGAGACCGAACTGAGCAAGGGCGATGTGGGCACGGTGGTGGTAACGCTGGGCACTACAGCTCTGGGCGCCGTGGACTCTCTAGCCGAGATTCTCGCGCTGCGTTCGCGCTACAACTTCCGCGTGCATGTGGACGCGGCCTACGGCGGCTATTTCCGTCTGATCTCTTTATCCGAGCCGGCGCGGCGGGCCTACGCGGTCATCGATCAGGCTGATTCCATCGTCGTCGACCCGCACAAGCACGGCCTGCAACCCTACGGCTGCGGTTGCGTGCTCTTTCGCGATCCGGCGGTGGGGCGCTTCTACAAGCATGACTCGCCCTACACCTACTTCACCTCAAAGCAGTTGCATCTGGGCGAAATCAGCCTGGAGTGTTCGCGGGCCGGAGCCTCGGCGGTAGCTTTGTGGGCCACGCAGCGGCTTTTACCGCTTGTGCCGGAAGGCGAGTTCGCCCATGGCCTTGCTCACAGCCGCCGTGCCGCTCTCGATCTCGACCGAAGGCTGAGGGAGGATAAGTCCGGACGCTTCCAGCCGCTTGCTGCCGGAGCGCCGGATCTCGATATTGTGGTGTGGAAGATAAACGCCAAGATGCCGGAACTCCACCCCACGGACAAAGACCTGTCCGTGGGGATCCCGAAACTGTCTTCCGGGCTTGCACAAAAGATTTTTTCCGCCTGCGCCGCGCGTGATTTGCACCTGGCTCTGGTTCAGTTGCCGACAGCATGGTTTGATCCCGATGCTGAATTAAACCCTCAAAATTGCGCGGCAAACGGCGCCGGGCTGGTGACTTGCCTGCGCTCGGTGCTGATGAAGCCCGAGCACGAGGCGTGGATGGATCGCATCTGGGAGAGATTGACTATGAGCTGTGCTGAGGTGATGGGAGAATATCGCAGTTGATTGATAGGGCCTGTGGAAAATCACATCGCATCCTTAACCCATTGGTAACGTTCATCCGGCATGGACCCTGCGTACAAACAAAGGTAATTCGGCGGTTCTCAGAAGCCTTTCTTGCTAGAATCAATAGGAGTTTGCCTCGATAACGGCCAGGCAAGATTACTCACGCCTGACCGATCGCGCAGTATTTTATTTCCCGTGCGTCGCTTCTCGGGTTTGGAGCGCCGTGGAGACACATAAGCCATGCAACCGACATCATCCGAGCCATTTTCTTACGAAATCTTTCCCAGCTCTGGCCTGGTAGCGTACTTCTCGATGGAGATCGCGATCAACCCAGTCATGCCCACCTACTCCGGCGGCCTGGGCGTTCTTGCCGGGGACACACTGCGTTCCATGGCCGACCTGGGCGTTCCTCTGGTGGCCTTCTCGCTGGTGCATCGCAAGGGCTACTTCAAGCAGCTTCTTGACAAAAACGGCAAGCAGAGTGAGGACGTTCAACCGTGGAATCCCGCTGATTTTTGCGTCGAGGAGAAGGCGCGGGTCACGGTTTCCATCGAAAATCGCATCGTGACGGTGCGCTGCTGGCGTTATGACATGGTAGGCCGCTACGGGCACATTGTGCCCATCTATCTGCTGGACACGGACCTGGAAGAAAATTCCGGCTGGGATCGCGGCCTGACCGATCACCTCTATGGCGGAGACACCAACTACCGCTTGCAGCAGGAGATTGTGCTGGGTATGGGCGGCGTGCGTATGGCGCACGCGCTGGGCCATACGATCAATGTCTACCACATGAACGAAGGCCACGCGGCGCTGCTGACGCTGGCGCTGCTGGAGAGACAGTTGGGCGGAGGACCCCTGAGCGAGGCAACGGAAACCGACATCGAGCAGGTGCGCAGGAAGTGCGTCTTCACTACCCATACCCCGGTTCCTGCCGGGCACGACCGCTTCTCCTCCGAGCAGGCTGGTCGCATCCTGGGCAGCGACCGCGCGGAGCGCCTGGAAAAGATGGGCTGCTTTCGCGACGGAATGCTGAACATGACGCTGCTCGCCCTGCGCTTCTCGCGCTATGCCAACGGCGTCGCCCTGCAACACGCAAAAGTCTCCCGCGCAATGTTCCCGGAGTTTCAAATCAACTCGATTACCAACGGTGTGCACGCGCCCACCTGGGTCTCCAATCCGTTCCGGCAGATGCTGGACAAGTACATCCCCGCGTGGCGGCGCGATAATCTTTATCTGCGCAATGCCATCGACCTGCCTGAGGAGGAGATCCTCGCGGCTCATTCCCAGAACAAGGAAGCGTTGCTGTTCGAAGTAGCCAGGCGCACTGACCTGGTCTTCAATCCCAAAGTGCTCACCCTGGGCTTTGCGCGGCGGGCCGCCACCTATAAGCGGGCTACTCTGTTGTTTCCCGATCCCAGGCGCCTCATGGAGATTGCTACCAAAGCCGGCGGCTTGCAGATTATTTATGCCGGCAAAGCTCATCCCCAGGACGATCCCGGCAAAGCGCTCATTCAGCAGGTCGTGGAGGATGCCGCCAGGCTGTCGAACGACGTGCTGCGCATCATATATCTCGAAAACTACGATTGGAAGCTGGGCGCATTGCTCACGGCGGGCGTCGATGTTTGGGTGAACACGCCGCGCCGGCCCTATGAGGCCTCGGGAACCAGCGGCATGAAGGCCGCGCTGAACGGCGTACCGAGTTTGTCGATTCTCGACGGATGGTGGATCGAGGGCTGCATCGAGGGTTTCACTGGCTGGGCCATCGAAGACGGCGCCGATGACGCCGCCGAGGCCAACTCGCTCTACGACAAACTCGAAACAGCGGTGGTGCCGCTCTTCCTGGAGGCAAAGGAAAAGTGGGCCCGGCTGATGCGCACCACCCTGGCCTTCAACGGCTCCTACTTCAACACCAATCGCATGGTGAAGCAATACACCCGCAACGCCTACTATCCCGTGAAACTGATTGTGCCGGACAAGCTGCGGGAGGAAGCGTTTGCGGAGTGAGGCAGAACAGCTTCAAGCTGTTGCCAATGACTTCTGGCAGGACGCGTCATCCTGACGATATTTATGTTTTTTCGTGGGGATTGCAGACCGTGTAGTTCGTCTCCCCCTCGCTTCACCACACATTTATAATGACTGTTGTCTGAGAAAAGGAACAGCCGATGCAAATAGATTTTAGAAAGACGGCCCTGGTAACCGCGATTACCGCAGTATTAGCGCAAGTCTACGCGATCTCTATCACCATCTCCCCAATATCAGATTTTACTTGGCTCATTGTTGTTCAGCTCGTCGTCGACACACTGCTGTTTGTTCCCTTTCCGGTTCTTCTGTTCCTGCTCTACAAAACCGGCACAATTCCAGAAGTCTTTGGAAGGCTGCGCAATCTGGCGATAGCTGTTACGTTGATTTACAGCGCACGCTTTCTGGCTAACAGCCTTTACATCTTGCTTCAGATCAATCACAAGGACTACTTGAAGTATTCAATTGGTCTCGTTTCAGAGATTGTGTACATTGTTTTCCTTGCGGCCCTCTCTCTCCAAAGCCAGGGTAGGCCTGCCGCAAACAAGCGCCAGGCAAGACTAATCTGGGAAGTGGTCCCGGTAATGCTCTTCGCAGTTTGGATAAGTACCGCCATTCGAATAATGCATATTGGTGTTTCCATGGCAGAATACGAAAGAGAGAGCATGGCTTTACCTTTGGCCGGAGGGTCGGAGCGTTGGATCTTCCATCTGCAGCACGCAGGAGAAATCCTCTCCCTGTTTTGCTCTGCAATCGCCGCCTGGATTCTCTATAAGGGCTTGTCCATCGTGAGTGAGCCATTCCTGAAGACAAGCGATTGAGTTGCCGTGACAGAATTCCATGAGACTCCGCCAGGCGCCGTGAAGGTTGAAGCAGTACGGAAAATCACGATTGTATGTTGCGGCAATCCAGCCACTACCCCATCGGCTGACGTAAAATCGTTTTCAACTTTTCCGGCGCGGTTCGCCGCGGATCGCTCAGGTAAATCTCATGATGCTTGCCGCGGAGTCCCTTTCCCGCCGCATGAATGAACTCGTGCATTCGCTGGATTGTCGGCCCCTCCTCTGAGAACGGCCCTGTGTACAAAACCTGCGCGGATAGACCTTCGGTAAGCGTCTCGAAGCGCACCCGGTCCAGCGCAGCGGGGTTCTTCTTTTTGCTCACTTCCGCAAACGCCGCGTCCACCTGCGCCTTGGAGATGAACTCCGGCTGCACAATCATCGCCGTCCACTTCCAAGCGGATTTGTCCACCGCATGGAAAACGCGCGGATCGTCTGCCCACCACAGACCCTCCAGCGGCATCACGCCGTAGTCGATCGCGCGCGGACTCTTCTTGAGCGTGAATTTGAGCGTATAGGAGAGCGAATAGAGAGCTTCAATGGCCTCTTGAAATGCCTTCGAGGTGTTGGGATCGCCTTCTCCGTCCACCATAAGATAAGTCAGCGGTGGAACGTCTACGACGACGATGGCACCCGCCTTTGCCCCGTAAAGATTCTTCCACTGTTTCTTCAGGTCGATTTTTTTCATTGCGACTTCCCCGTGCTAAAAACCGCCGAAGAAAGTATAGCTATATCCCACGCAGCTTTCTTGTGGAATCAGATCACCAGAGTACAAAAGCGGTGATAGGGAAACCCAAGAGGGTGAAAAAATCTGCAAAGTCTATGTTTGAGTTTTTATGGAAATTATCTTCGGAAGTTGTTGATTCCAGTGGCGTAAATAATTATCTGCAAGGAAAATTTCTTCGTTTTTGCGGGGGTTATGTTGGGAAGTTATTGATTCCGGAGAAGTTCATAATTATCTGCAAGTTTCCACAGGCGAAAATAAATATTGGAGGGGGGGTAGGGGGCGCACTTTTCGGTACGGACCGGGGACATACCTGACAGATTGAAACGAGACTTGCCCACTCTTGTTCATAGTGCCATTGTGCGCCCAGAGTAGTAAAAAATCTGCAAAAGCGAATCACTGCTCCTCAGTCCGCCGCCGCCCCTTCCAGCTCCTCGCCGATGCGATGCAGCTTCATCACGCGCCATTGCAGGCGGTCGAAGAAAAGATAGACGACCGGAGTAGTAAACAGTGTAAGCATCTGGGAGACGATGAGGCCGCCGACAATGGCGATGCCCAGCGGCTTGCGCAGCTCCGAGCCCACGCCCATCCCGATGGCCAGCGGCAGCCCGCCGAAGAGGGCGGCCATGGTGGTCATCATGATGGGGCGGAAGCGCAGCAGGCACGCCTGATAAATAGCCTCGACAGGCGGCAATCCCTGGTCGCGCTCGGCCTGTAAGGCGAAGTCGATCATCATGATGGCGTTCTTTTTGACAATGCCGATCAGCAGGATAACGCCGATCAGCGCGATGATGCTCAGATCGGTTCCGGTCAGCAGCAAGGCCAGGAAGGCGCCCACGAAGGCGGGCGGCAGCGTGGAGAGAATGGTGAACGGATGGATCAGGCTCTCGTAGAGGATGCCGAGCACGATATAGACGGCGACTACCGCGGCGAGGAGGAGCCAGAGTTCGTTTTTCAGCGAATCCTGAAAGGCCTGGGCGGTTCCCTGGAAAGTGGCGTGAATGGACGAAGGCATATTCATCTCACGCTGGGCCTTTTCGAGTGCGATAACGGCGTCGCCCAGGGCCACGTTGGGCGCCAGGTTGAAGGTAAGCGTGACGGCTGGATACTGGCCCTGATGGTTGACCTGCAGGGCGGTGCGCTGCTGCTCATAATGAGCGATGGCGGAGAGCGGGACCATGGAGCCGGTTGAGGGAAGAATTGGAATCGCCGCGGCTGTAGACGCGGTTCTGACGGCGCCGGTCGTGGTTGCGGTGGAAGTGCCGGTCTTGATGTAGATGCCGTTGAGCGCGTCGGGGCTGAGCTGGTATTTAGGATCGACCTCCATCACCACGTAGTACTGGTTGAGCGAGGTGTACATGGTGGAGACTTCGCGCTGGCCAAAGGCGTCGTAGAGCACCTGGTCAATGGCGGCGGGTGTGATGCCCAGGCGCGAGGCGGCGTCGCGGTCGATGACCAGGTTGGCGGCCAGTCCTTTGTTCTGCTGGTCGGTGGAGACGTCGGCCAACTCGTGCATGGTTTTGGCGCGCGCCTCAAACTGCGGCGCCCAGGTGTTCAGCTCGCTCAGGTTCTCGTCGGAGAGGGTGTACTGGTATTGCGCCGCGCTGCCGCGCGCGCCCACCTGAATATCCTGGTTAGCCTGGAGATAGAGGATGGCGCCGGGAATACTGGTCAGCCTTCTGCGCAGGCGGTTGACAACCTGGTCGGCGGAGACGCGATCGGGACGCTCGGAGAGCGGCTTGAGGCCGATAAACATGCTGCCGATATTGAAGCTGCCGCCGCCGGGCCCGGAACCGCCCGCGAAAGCGGTCACGGTGGCAACGGCGGGATCTTCCAGCACCATCTGCGCCAGCTCTCGCTGCTTGTCGCGCATGGCGGGAAAGCTGATGTCCTGCGCGGCCAGGGTTCGTCCGCTGATACGCCCCGTATCCTGCTGCGGGAAAAAGCCCTTGGGGAGGATGACATAGAGCACCACGTTGAGGATCACCGTGCCGATGACCACGCCCAAAATCAGCCACTGATGGCGCAGCACCCAGCGCAGGCCGGCCGCATATTCGTGGTACATCCACTGGAAGGCGCGTTCGCTCGTCGCGTAGATGCGCCCATGCCTGCTCTCATCGCGCGACTTGAGGAACCTGGCGCAGAGCATGGGAGTGGTGGTGAGCGAGACCAGCATGGAGACGGCGATAGCCACCGAGAGGGTGACGGCGAACTCGCGAAAGAGCTTGCCCACGATGCCGCCCATCAACAGAATGGGGATGAAGACGGCGATCAGCGAGGTACTCATCGACAGCACCGTGAAACCGATCTCCTTGGAGCCCTTCATGGCGGCCTCGAAGGGCTTGTCTCCCATTTCCAGGTAGCGGGTGATGTTCTCGATGACCACGATGGCGTCATCCACCACAAAGCCGGTGGCGATGGTGAGGGCCATGAGCGAGAGGTTGTCGATGGTGTAGCCCACCAACCACATGACGCCGAAGGTGCCGACCAGCGAGAGAGGCACGGCAATCGACGGAATGATGGTGGCCCACACCTCGCGCAGGAAAAGGAAGACCACCAGCACCACCAGTAGTACGCTGATGCAGAGCGAAATCTCCACGTCGCGTACGCTGGAGCGAATGGTGGTGGTGCGGTCGATGGCCACATTGATCTGGATGGTGGGCGGAATGGCTGCCTTGAGGCGCGGCATCTCGGCCATCACGTTGTCCACGGTGGAGATGACGTTGGCGCCGGGAATCTTGAAGATGACGATCAGGATGGCGTCTTTGAGCTGGCCGGGAGGGCCTTTGCCGGGGTTGATGCCGCTGACGCCGGCGGTGTGGATGTCCGCGATGCTGTCGGTGACCGTGCCCAGGTCGGAGATGCGCACCGGCGCGCCGGTCTGCCGGTTATAGCCGGCGATGATCGGCGCGTAATCGCTGGACTTGAAAATCTGATCGTTGTCGCTGATCTGCCAGCGATGGTTTAGGTCCTGAAAGGCGCCCTTGGGGCGGTTGGCATTGGCATTGGCCAGGGCATTTCGCACCGCCTCCAGGCCGACGCCGTTTGCGCCCAACTGCATGGGGTTCAGCTCGACGCGGACAGCGGGACTGGAGCTGCCGCCCACGAAGACCTGGCCTACGCCGTCAATCTGGGAGATTTTCTGCGAGAGGATGGAGTCGGCCATGTCGTAGATCTGCCGCTTGGGCACCACGTCGGAGGTCAGCGTGAGAATCAGAATCGGCGCTTCTGCCGGGTTGGCCTTGCGGTAGCTGGGATTTTGCGGCAGGTAAGAAGGCAATTGGCTGCGCGCCGCATTGATACTGGCCTGCACGTCGCGGGCGGCGGCGTCGATGTTGCGATTGATGTCGAATTGTAGTGCAACCGAGGCCGAGCCCAGCGAACTCGACGAGGTCATCTGATTGACGCCGGCGATGCGTCCGAATTGGCGCTCCAGCGGCGTGGCCACCGATGAGGCCATGGTCTCCGGGCTGGCGCCGGGCATGCTCGCGCCCACCCCAATGACCGGGAAATCGACATTGGGCAGCGAGGCCACGGGCAGCAGGGAGTAAGCCACTGAGCCGGCCAGCAGCAAGGCCAACGAGAGCAGCGACGTGGCCACCGGGCGCTGAATGAAGGGTGCGGAAAGATGCATCGGTCCTTCTCCTCAGTCGGCGCTGGCCGGTTGCTGCACGTGGACGTGAAGGTCGCGTGGCTTCATGCGCTGTGCCAGCTTATCGAAATAGAGATAGATGACCGGCACTGTGTAAAGGGTAAGCACCTGAGAAAAGATCAGTCCGCCGACGATGGTGATGCCCAGCGGCTGGCGCAGCTCAGCGCCCACGCCTCCACCCAGCCACAGCGGCAGGCCGCCCAGCATGGCGGCCATGGTAGTCATGATGATGGGCCTGAAACGCAACTGGCAAGCCTGGAAGATGGCGGCTTCGGCGGTTTTCCCCTCCAGGCGCTCGGCCTGCAAGGCAAAATCGATCATCATGATGGCGTTCTTCTGCACGATGCCGATCAGCAGAATGATGCCGATCAGCGCAATTACGCTGAACTCGACGCGCGTGATGAGCAGGGCCAGCAGAGCGCCCACGCCCGCCGAGGGCAGCGAGGAGATGATGGTGATGGGGTGGATGTAGCTCTCGTAGAGCACGCCCAGCACGATGTAGACCGTGACCAGCGCGGCCAGAATCAGCAGCGGCTCGTTGGCCAGCGAGGTCTGGAAGGCCGCAGCCGTGCCCTGGAAGCTGGCATTGATGGCGACCGGCATCTGGATGCGCTGCTCGATAGCGTTGACGGCCTTGACGGCATCGCCCAGCGCCTTGCCCGGCGCCAGGTTGAAGCTGACCACGGTAGAGGGGAACTGCCCCTGATGGCCAATGGACAGTTGCGCAGTAGACTGCTCCCAATGGGCCACCATGCTCAGCGGGACTTGAGAGCCGTTGCCCGATTTGACGTAAAGATCGTTGAGAACCGAGGGATCAGTCTGGAAGCTTTGCCCCACCTCCATCACCACGTGGTACTGGTTGAGCTGGGTGAAGATAGTGGAGACCTGGCGCTGGCCGAAGGCGTCGTAGAGGGTGTTATCCACGTCGGCCATGGCAATGCCCAGCCGCGCCGCGGTGTCGCGGTCGATCACCAGCTTGGCGCCCAGACCCTGGTCCTGCAAGTCGCTGGCCACGTCGGTAACCACGGCCTCCTTGCTCAGCTCGCGGACCATCATCCGGGTGTACTTGGCCAGCTCCACCGGATCGGGGTCTTCCAACGAGTACTGAAATTCCGTCCGGCTCACGCGATCTTCTACCGTCAGGTCCTGGAGAGGTTGCAGGAAGAGTTGAATGCCTTCTACGCTTTGCAGTTTTGGCTGCAGGCGGCGAATCACCTCGGTGGCGGAGATTTTGCGCACATCCAGCGGTTTCAGGTTGATCTGGATGCGTCCCGAATTCAGCGTGGTGTTGGTTCCGTCCACGCCTATAAACGAAGATATGTTATCGACGGCGGGGTCCTGCAAGAGTAACTCGACGAGCTTTTGCTGGCGCTCGGCCATGGAGGTGAAGCTGACTGTCTGCGGGGCCTCGCTGATGCCCAGAATCACGCCCGTATCCTGCACCGGGAAAAAGCCCTTGGGGATCACCACATAGAGCAACAGGGTAGCCACCAGCGTCCCAATTGTGACCATCAGGGTGATAAAGCGATAACGTAAAACCACCTGCAGGGTGCGCCCATATGCGGCGATGATGGAGTTGAAGACCTTTTCCGACCAATAGTAGAAGCGCGTCTGCCTGGCGACCGACTTGTCCTGCAGAATGCGCGAGCACATCATGGGCGTCAGCGTCAGCGACACCACCGCTGAAACCAGGATGGTGACCGCCAGGGTGATGGCGAACTCGCGGAAGAGCCGCCCCACCACGTCGCTCATGAACAAGAGTGGAATCAGCACCGCGATCAGCGAGACGGTCAGCGACATGATGGTGAAGCCGATCTGCTCGCTGCCCTTGAGCGCCGCCTTCATCGGACTCAAGCCCTCTTCGATGAAGCGCGAGATGTTCTCAATCATCACGATGGCGTCGTCCACCACGAAGCCGGTGGAGATGGTGAGCGCCATCAGGGTGAGGTTGTTCAGCGAGTAGCCCAGCAGGTACATCACGCCGAAGGTGCCCACAATCGACAGCGGCACGGCGACCGAGGGAATGATGGTAGCCGCCAGATTGCGCAGAAAGAGGAAGATGACCATCACCACCAGGGCAACGGTGATCATCAACTCGAATTCCACGTCCCTGACCGAGGCGCGAATGGTGGTGGTGCGGTCGGTGAGCACCTTCACCTGCACGCTGGCCGGAAGAGCCGTCTGCAACTGCGGCAGCAGCAGCTTGATGCGGTCTACCACGGCGATGATGTTGGCGCCCGGCTGGCGCTGGATATTGACGATAACCGCGGGCTGGCGGTCCATCCAGGCAGCCTGCTGAGAATTTTCGGCGGCATCCACAATCACCGCCACGTCGGAGGCGCGCACCGCGGCCCCGTTGCGATAGGCCACGATCACCGGTTTGTAGTCGCCGCTGGCCAGCAACTGGTCATTGGCGCCGATAGTGTAGGACTGGCGGCTGCCGTTCAGCGTGCCCTTAGCCTGGTCCACATTGGCAGCCGCCAATGCGGTGCGCAGATCTTCCAGGCTCAGGTTATAGGCGGCCAGTTGGGCCGGGTTGGCCTGAATGCGCACCGACGGCTTCTGTCCGCCGGCGATCGACACCAATCCGACCCCGGTAACCTGAGAGATCTTCTGCGCCAGGTTGGTGTCGGCCGCGTCCTCGATCTTATCCAGAGGCAGCATGTCGCTGGTGAGCGCCAGCGTCATGATGGGCGCGTCGGCGGGGTTCACCTTGCTGTAGATGGGTGGGTTGGGCAGGTCGGCGGGCAAAAAGCTGTTGGCCGCGTTGATGGCCGCCTGCACCTCCTGCTCGGCCACGTCAATGTTCTCGTCCAAATTGAATTCAAGGGTAATGACCGAGCCGCCGCCGCTGCTGACCGAGGTCATCTGCTTCAGTCCCGGCATCTGGCCGAACTGCCGCTCCAGGGGTGCTGTAACCGACGAGGCCATCACCTCCGGTCCGCCGCCGGGATAGAAGGTGAGCACCTGGATGATCGGGTAGTCCACCTCGGGCAGGGCGGAAACCGGCAACTGCTGGTAGCCCACAAAACCCGCCAGCAGAATGGCCGCCATCAGCAGCGAGGTCGCTACCGGGCGCAGAATAAATGGCCGGGAAGGACTCAGGCTCACTGTTTGTTCCCCTTATCATGCTTTCCCTGTCCTGCGTTCGCCGGCGCGCCGGGGCTGGAAGCCGCACTGGATGCTGCGCGCGGGCCGCCGCCACTCTGGCCTGCGCCTTGCACATTTGAGCTCTGCCCGCCGCGTTGGCGAGCCTGGCTGGCGGTTACATTCTGTCCGGCTTTCAGCCGGTCGGCGCCATCCACCACCACGGTCTGACCCGGTTGCAGGCCACTGTCCAGAATGGTCACCTGCCCTTCGGCCAAAGCTATCTTCACCGGCTGGATTTTGGCGCTTCCGTTTCCCTGCGCATCGGCATGATCGACCACCCACACATACGATCCCTGGTTGCCCGTCTGGATGGCCGCCGAGGGCACCACCAGCGCGTTGGGCCGCTCTTCCATCACCAAGTGAATGTTGACGAACTGGTTGGGGAACAGCGCATCATCTTTGTTGTCAAAGACAGCCTTCAGCTTATCGGTGCCGGTGGTAGTGTCGATCTGGTTGTCGACGGTGAGCAGATAGCCACTGGCCAGTTTCTGTGTGTCGCCCTGGTCATAGGCATCCACAGCCAGGCGCTTTTCCGCCGCCAGCTTCTTCAAAACCTGGGGAAGCTCGTCCTCGGGCAGCGTAAAGTAAACGGCGATTGGCTGCATCTGGTTGATAACGACCAGATTAGTGGTATTGGCGGTGATGATGTTGCCGGGGTCCACCAGGCGCAGGCCAATTTTGCCGTTGATGGGAGATTTAACGGTGCACCATTGGAGCTGCAACTGAGCGGTCTCGACGGCTGCCTTATCGGCCTCGATGGCGCCCTCGTATTGTCCCTGCGCAGCCTCATCGGTCTGCATCACCTCCTTGGAGGTCACGCCGGCGTCATAGAGAGCCTTGTAGCGGGCAAACTCCGCTTGCGCGTTCTTCAGCAGAGCCTGATCGTGCGCCAGGGTACCCTTGGCCTGGTCCAGCGCTGCCTGGTAGGGCCTGGGATCAATGACCAGAATGGTCTGGCCTTGCTTGACCTGCTGGCCTTCGGTGAACTTGACCGGTTCCAGTTCACCGCTGACTCTGGCCTTCACCGTAACACTCATGTAAGGCGTCACCGTACCCAGCGCTACCAGGAAGATCGGCATCGGCTTCTGCTCCGTGGCTGCCACCTGCACCGGCACCGGCCGGCTCATCAGCGCCGCAGCCTGACTGTCGTTCTGCTTCTTGGTCGCTTGCTGGTTTTGGTATATCTTCCAGACGACCAGGCCTACAAGGCTGAGCAGCACCAAATAGATGACGATGCGCGCCCTGGTATGCCTGGGGGCGGAGGGTGCGTGCTCAATGCCGTCTGCGGCCAGAGAGGTCTCCGAAGTGTCTTCAATGGACATAATGTCGATTCCCGTCTTTTTCTCTTGGTGAATGCCAGCTAAATGGGCATAAATTCTGCCCTTTCGGGCGGAAGATCATCCGCGCGCGCTCGTTTCTACGGACGCTTGAGTTTCCTGAAAGGTTTCGCCCGCCCCGGCGCCGCCATTACGGGAGCGCGGACCCTACCCAACGGAGAAACACATCCTCCATGGAAACAAGACGGAACTATTGTAAGCGAATCGAGCGGCTCTGGAATATCATTGCCAATTCAGAGCGTCTTTTCACTTCGTAAAAGCGTCCTAAAGTCATACGGTTGTTTCCTCTTGCAACCGTGCACCATTATTGCGCCGCTTCGTCTACCATAGTAATTTCAACGGGATGTTGTAGTGGATCGGGGGCAGAGAGCCGTCCGATTCAGGAATCCGGCGAGCCGGCGATGACTGCTAATCGACGCATTCTGAAGCGATTCTGGTCGCCAACGGCCCGGCTCAGGAACGAGTAACTGTCTATGTGGATTGTCCGGCTTGCGCTGCGGCGGCCTTACACTTTCGTCGTATTTGCGCTTTTGATCCTGATTCTTGGCGTCTTCAGCATCGAGACGATGCCTACGGACATCTTTCCCAACATCGACATCCCTGTCGTCACGGTGGTGTGGAACTTCAGCGGACTCTCCGCGCAGGAGATGTCCACCCGCATCGTCACCTCCACCGAACGCGGCATGACCTCCACAGTCAACGACATCGAGCACATCGAGTCGCAATCGCTCAACGGCGTCTCCGTCATCAAGGTCTACTTCCGGCCGCATGTCAATATCGGCCAGGCCGTGGCCCAGGTGACGGCCATCTGCCAGGTGCAACTGCGCAGTTTGCCTCCCGGCACCACTCCGCCCTTCATCATCCAGTACAATGCTTCCGCCGTGCCCATTCTGCAGCTCGGCGTCTCCGGCCAGGGCCTCAACGAACAGCAGTTGAACGATACTGCCTCGAACACCATTCGCATTCAACTGGCTACCGTGGAGGGTGCGCAGATGGGCTTCCCCTATGGCGGCAAGCCGCGCCAGGTACAGGTGGACCTGGATTTGGCCGCGCTCCAGGCCAAGGGGCTTTCGCCCGTCGATGTGGTCAACGCCATCACTGCGCAAAACGTGATCGCCCCCTCGGGCACCATGAAGATCGACCGCTTTGAGTACGCTGTCGAGACCAACTCCGCTCCCCAGCTCATCGATGAACTGAACAACCTGCCCATCCGCGCGGTCAACGGCGCGGTCATCTATATCCGCGACGTGGCCCATGTCCGCGACGGCAATCCGCCGCAGACCAACATCGTCCGGGTGGACGGCAAGCGCGCCATTTTGTTGTCCATCATGAAGACCGGCTCGGCCTCCACGCTGGACATCATCTCCAGCGTGCAATCCATCCTCAAGAGTCCCAGTGTCCGCGGCCAGTGGCCGCCGCAGTTGCAAATCAATCCCCTCTCCGACCAGTCGATCTTCGTGCGCGGCGCCATCAGCGGCGTGGTCAAGGAGGCCATCATCGCCGCCTGCCTCACCGCCATCATGATCCTGGTCTTTTTGGGCAGTTGGCGCTCCACCATCATCATTGCGGTCTCCATTCCGCTCTCCATCCTTTGCTCGCTCGGCATACTCTCCATGCTGCACGAGACCATCAACATCATGACCCTGGGAGGCATGGCGCTGGCCGTGGGCATTTTGGTGGACGATGCCACCGTGGCCATCGAGAACATCAACCGTTATCTGGAAGAAGGCAAGGAGCTGGAACAATCCATCCTCGACGGCTCGGCGCAGATCGCCGTTCCCGCCCTGGTCTCCACCCTGGCCATCTGCATCGTCTTTGTGCCCATGTTCTTCCTCGGTGGCGTGGCGCGCTATCTCTTCGTTCCCATGGCCGAGGCGGTGGTCTTCGCCATGCTCGCCAGCTATTTTCTTTCGCGAACATTGGTCCCCACCATGGCCAAGTACCTGCTCAAAGAGCATGACGACGCCGAGACCCAAAGGAAGCGCTTCAGCCGCAACCCTTTCGTTCGCTTTCAACAGGGCTTCGAGTCTGGATTTGAGCGCTTTCGCCACACCTATCTGCGCTTGCTGACCTTATGCGTAGACCACGCCCCGGTCTTCCTGCTCCTCTTCCTGCTCTTTGCCGTCGGATCGTTGGGACTGGCGCCCTGGCTCGGTCAGGACTTCTTCCCCTCGGTGGACTCCGGCCAGTTCAAGATTCACGTGCGCGCCCGCACCGGCACGCGCATCGAGGAGACGGCCGCGCTCTGCGATCACATCGATGCGACCATCCGCCAGCAGATCCCCGCCAAAGAGGTGGTCAATATCGTCGATAACGTCGGCCTGCCTGCCTCGGGCATTAACCTTTCCTACTCCACCTCGGCGCCCGTTGGCCCAGCCGACGCCGACATCCAGGTACAGTTGAGCAAGGATCACCATCCCACCCAGGCTTACGTCGAGCGCCTGCGCGCGGTGCTGGCCCGCCAGTATCCCGGCGTTACCTTTTATGTGCTGCCGGTGGACATCGTCACCCAGATCCTGAACTTCGGCCTCTCCGCGCCTATCGACATCCAGGTCGTCGGCCCCGACCTCTATGGCAATCGCGCCCTGGCCGAGCGGATGCTCGATGAAGTGCGCCAGGTTCCCGGCGCCGCCGACGCCCGCATTCAGCAGCCCTTCAACCTCCCTAAAATGATGGTGGACGTGGATCGTACCCGCGCCCAGTCCATCGGGCTGACGCAGAAGGACGTGGCCCAGAGCCTGCTGATCGCCCTCAGCGGCAGCTTCCAGACCAGCCCCAATTTCTATCTCGACCCCATAAGCGGCGTCAGCTACAACATTGCCATTCAGGCTCCGCAATACAATGTGAACTCGCTGGCCGCGCTCAAAAGCCTGCCCATCACCGGCGCTTCATTAGCGCAGAAGACGAATGGCGCGGAAGCCACCGGCGCGCCGGGCACGCCGCCGCCGGTCGAGGTCCTGGGCAACCTGGCCTCCATCACACCCGGCGCCGAGTTAGGCACCGTGAGCCACTACGACATTGCGCCGGTCATCGACATTTACGCCAACGTGGATGGAACCGACCTCGGCAGTGTGACCCGAAAAATGGAAAAAATCATCGATAAACATCAGGCCGAGCTGCCGCGCGGATCACACTTCATCCTGCGCGGTCAGAGCGAGACCATGAAATCCTCCTACATCGGTCTACTCGGCGGGCTGGTCTTCTCCATCCTGCTCGTTTACCTGTTGATTGTGGTTAACTTCCAGTCCTGGCTCGATCCGTTTCTCATCATCTCCGCTTTGCCCGCCGCCCTGGCCGGCATCGTCTGGTTCCTCTTCCTGACCAACACCCGTTTGAGCGTGCCGGCGCTGACCGGCGCCATCATGTGCATGGGCGTGGCCACGGCCAACTCCATTCTGGTGGTCAGCTTTGCCCGCGAGCAGTTGGAAGTCCTGGTAGGCGATGCGCGCACCGCGGCGCTCAACGCCGGCTTTGTCCGCCTGCGCCCGGTGCTGATGACCGCCCTGGCCATGATCATCGGCATGGTGCCCATGGCCCTGGGCCTGGGCGACGGCGGCGAGCAGAACGCCCCGCTGGGCCGCGCCGTCATCGGCGGCCTGCTGCTGGCCACCGTGGCTACGCTGTTTTTTGTCCCTGCATTTTTCTCCGTCGTTCACGGCTGGCTGGAAGGCCGCAGCAAGGCGGCTCACGGCGCGGCAATGGCCGGAAGATCCGACGAGTTTGACGAGATACCGGAGTAGTTATTCATGACCAACGAATTCAATTCGAACCAGCAACCGGATTATGGGCACGATACTGCGCCCCAGCAGGCGGCTATCTCGCCGCGCAAGGCCCTCGTCGGCGTGGCCATTGTCGTCATCATCGCGGTCGTCCTGGCGGGCATCGGCATTTTGCGGCGCACTCATGCCAGCGCCGTGCTGGCCGAGCGCACCACGGAGCTTGCCGCGCCCACGGTGATCGTCGCCGCGCCCAAAGCGGGTGCGCCCGTTGACAGCTTCGTACTCCCCGGCAATGTAACTTCCTACACCGATTCGCCCATCTACGCGCGCACCTCCGGCTATTTGACGAAATGGTACTTCGACATCGGTGCGCGGGTAAAAAAAGGCGCTCTGCTGGCCGAGATTGCCACTCCCGAGGTGGACCAGCAACTAGCCCAGGCCGTTGCCGACCTGAATACCGCGCAGGCCAACGCCAACAACGCTCGCATCCAGGCTGAACGCTACACCGGCCTCGTCCAATCCGACGCTGTCTCCCGCCAGGATACTGATACGTACGTCAATCAGGCCGCATCCACTGCCGCGCAAGTGCGTTCCGCCCAGGCCAATGTTGCCCGCCTGCGTCAACTGCAATCCTTTGAAAAGGTCTACGCGCCCTTCGACGGCGTTATCACCGCGCGCAACATCGACACCGGCCAGCTCATCGACTCCGGCGCCGGCAAGGAGCTTTTTCATCTGCAAGCCCTTCAGACCCTGCGCGTCTACGCTAACCTGCCGCAGATTTATTCCGCGAACGTGAAGCCGGGCGCGAAGATTGATCTGACCTTTGCCGAGCACGCGGGAAAAATTTACCAGGGAACGCTGGTCCGCACCTCCGACTCCATCGACCCGGCCAGCCGCACCCTCCTGGTCGAAATCGACGTGGACAACCACGCCGGTGAGTTGCTTCCCGGCTCGCTGGCCCAGGTTCACTTCAAAACGCCCTCCGCCGGGCCCACTTTCATCGTGCCCTCCGCGGCGCTCATCTTCCGCAAGGAGGGCCTGTGCGTGGGCCTCGTCGTCAATGGCAACACCGCGCATCTGGTTCCCGTGGTCATTGGAGAGGACGATGGAGCCAACGTGCAAATCGTCACCGGGCTCAGCATTGGCGATCAGATAATCCAGGATCCGCCCGACTCCCTCATCGAAGGCGAAAAGGTCCAGGTAGCGAGCCCCGCCAGCCAAACCAATGCGGGAGGCAATTAATATGCCAGCGCCTCGTAATGCGGATGAACTCCGCGCGGTAAAGGGTACAGGCTTCAGCGCGGTGAAGGGTATGGGCTTTAGCCCGTACATATACCCCACAACATCAAAGAGGGCTTTAGCCCCTGAGGGATTCTTTTCGGGAAGCAACACAAATGCCCCGTGCCCCATCCTTTCGCCTTTTTTCTGGCGTAAGGGTGGGAGATCACAAACCTCAATAATCTACGTTTTTACCTGCCTGCTCGCCCTCACCCTGCTCACCGGTTGCAAGCCCGTAGGTCCCAACTACAACCGCCCTGGCTACGAAGCTCCACTCGCCTACAAGGAATCCGGCGCGGCCACAGTCCTCCAGCCGCCGCCCGCCCCCGCTGGAGGCGCATGGCAGTCCGCGAACCCCTCCGATGGCATGATCCGCGGCAAGTGGTGGGAGATCTACCAGGACCCGCAGCTCAACCAGCTCGAAGAGCGCATCGCCGCTAACAACCAGACCCTCCGTCAGGCATTGGAAACCTATCTTGCCGCCCGTGACCAGGTCAACGTAGCCCGCACTGCATTCTACCCAACGCTTTCCGCCGGGCCTTCCGCCCAGCGAGAGAAAATCTCCGCCAACGGGCCTTCCTTCTCAGTAGGCAAACCCACCACCTACAGCGACTTCCAACTTACCGGCCAAGCCAGTTGGGAACCGGACTTCTGGGGCCGCATCCGGCGCACTGTTGAGGCCGCCCGCTCCAACGCCCAGGCTAGCGCCGCCGACCAAGCCAACATCGACCTCAGCCTTCATGCCGAAATGGCCGCCGACTATTTCCAATTGCGCGGCCTCGACGCTGAGATCAAGCTACTCGACTCGACCGTCGCCGACCTGGAACACCAGCTCGACCTGACCCAGCGCCGCCTCGCCGGCGGCATCGGCACCGATGCGGATGTAGCCCAGGCCCGTACGCAACTGGAAACCGTGCGCGCGCAACGCATCGATGTGGGCGTGGCTCGCGCTCAGTACGAACACGCCATCGGCACTCTCGCCAATTACAATCTCTCCGCCTTCAGCATTCCGCCCTCGCCGCTTGTTCTCTCTCCTGCCCAGTCTCTTGTTCAGTCTCAGGAATTGGCGCTGCCTAAAATTCCCCTTGGCGTACCTTCGCAACTGCTCGAGCGCCGTCCGGACATCGCTGCCGCCGAGCGCCGCGCCGCCGCCGCCAATGCTAAGATCGGCATTGCAAAAAGCGCCTTCTATCCCAACATCACGTTGGGCGGAACCGGCGGCTTTGAAAGCATGAACGCCGGCACATGGATTCAAGGCCCAAGCGCGCTGTGGAGCCTCGGCGCTCAGGCGTCGGAGCTCCTCTTTGACGCCGGCCAGCGCCACGCCCTCACCGACGCCGCCCGCCACATCTACGAAGCCCAGGCCGCCGCTTACCGGAGCACGGTCCTGGCAGCCTTCAACGACGTGGAAGATCAGCTCTCCAGCCTGCGCATTCTCGAGCAGGAATCTACTGTAGAGCAGCTAGCCGTCGCCTCGGCCCAGCACTCCTATGAGATCTCCAACCAGCGCTACAAGGGCGGCGTCACCGGCTACCTCGAAGTGCTGACGGCAGAGGCCGCTCTGCTCCAGAACCAGCGCACCGCCATCAGCATCCAGACACGCCAGTTCGTCTCCAGCGTGGGCTTAGTCCGCGCCCTGGGCGGCGGCTGGGATGCGGGGCAGTTGCCGAAATAACCGGATGCCCGTGATGCTCGTTCGCAGTGAGAGACCGGAAGATTGCGCCGCGATCCGTCTCGTCAACGAAGAGGCATTTGGCCGGCGGGATGAGGCCGATCTCGTTGATCGATTGCGCGCACAGGGAGTCGTGCTCGCTTCGTTTGTTGCCGAGGCTGAAGGTCTGATCGCCGGGCACATCCTCTTCAGCCGGATGTCGATTGAGACAACCGATAAACTCGTTGCGGCGGTAGCCTTGGCACCTCTGGCGGTAATACCGAAGTTCCAGCGCCGGGGCATTGGAACAATGTTGATGGCTCACGGCCTTGATTGGCTGCGCGCGCAAAACGAGCAGATTGTTCTCGTTCTAGGTCATCCGGATTTCTATCAGCGTTTCGGCTTCTCGACCGATATGGCTCGCTTTATCGAGAGCCCGTTCAACCCAAAATCCTTTATGGCTCTTGAACTCAAGCCCCATGCGCTCGACAGCATTCGCGGCAGAGTTCGTTACCCGGATGCCTTCGGACTCTGAGAATAACGCAACATTGCCCCGCGCTATCACGGAACCACATCTTATCGCAAATGAATGGAGGCCACAGAGATATCAGTCTTTACGGCCTCTCCGGCCAATTCTTATCGGGACAGGCGGGAGGCGGCTGGTCAGGACCGAGCTTGTCTGAAGTGATCGCCGCAAAAATAAAATTCTCTGGCGGCACCGGAGAGCCCGCCAGCCGCCGCAACATCGCCAATTGCCCCGCGTGGCTCATCGCATCGGAACATGGACCCTGCAAGACTCTTTCCAATGTAATCTCGTGCAACTCCGTTCCGATCTCCAGATGATGCGCCAAATCCGCCAGCGTTTCGTGAAAGTGCGCCACCGCATCGGAAAACTCCGGAAAGTAAGGCACCTCGTATCTGACCCCGGTGAAATAGTTGCGCGCGCTTCCCAGCACGCCGTCCATATGACGAATTAGCTCATGCGGCGTGCGCACCTGCGGCGCTGCCCGGAAAACGGCAAACTCCGGCGGAGCATCGCGTAGCGCCTTCTGCGTCCGGTAGGCCAGCGCCGCAAGAAAATGTTTCACTAGCTTTCTTTGCTCGTCCATGCGCGATGTCTCTCCTGCCCATGGCCGCTTTATCGTTGTCTGGGCAGCGCCGGCAGCTTCCAGCGCCTTCTCAGCTTTTTGTACTGCGGCCTCGGCAACTGCACCAGCAGCGGCTTTCTTGCCGGATCAAGCCGCCCGAGCAACGATTCAAGCTGTTCCTGCGCCATGGCCGTGCATCCCGTGGTTCCCACGGCCGGCCCCAGCCAGATATGCAGAAAGATGCATGATCCCGCGCCCGTAATCACCGGCTCCGCGTTGTGATCGATCATCACTCCCCACCGGTACAGCCCATCGGGACGCAACATCTGCTCGGAGCTTGACCAATCGGGCGTAACCGCCGCGCGATCCAGTACGCGAGTGTAAAACTTTGAACGCGCGTCATCCACGCATTCCACCGATGGGGTGAGACTCACGTAAGGCATCTTCCATCCCGGCTGCCCCTGTGCTGCATAGCCAAAGGCTGTGCTCAGCCGGAAGATCCCTGCCGGAGATTTACCATCGCCTTCTTTCTTGACAGGCCCACCCGTTCCGCGCCGTCCGGCTTCATGCGCCGACGCCACTCCCGCGCCCCATCCTAGGCCGCTTTTGCCGACCACTACAGAAATGGTCTCGCCCACAGCCTTCCATCTTTTGCGCGCACTGGGCCGCTCATACGTCTGCAACGTCCCATCAACTCCATTCCAATCCTGAGTCGTGACCACCAGAACCTGCGTTGACGCTCGCAATGCGGCCGGCTCCCCTCCATGAGCCAGCGAAGCCGCGCCGAGCGCCACAACACAACCGAATATCCATCTACTCTTCATCTCTGTTCCCTATTCCCTAGTCCCTAGTCCCTGTTTTTCTATTCCCTGCTTTTACCACATCCACCTTTGGATGACTGTATGCCGCCGAGGGCACGTCGGTCAGCGGCAGCTCAGGCCCTTCCCACAGCAGGCGGGGCGCACCCTCACTAGCCGAGTGCAACCCTTCCAGGTGAAGCGCGTGTTTGCCGGCGCGTAAGCCCAGCGAGCCGCGATCAAAGCGCATGGCGTTCCCCGGAGAACCGCAAACTTGGGCAAAGGATGCTCCAGTCTTGGCCACTTCCACGCCATCGATCACCAGGCGCGCGCCATCGCGAGCCAGTAGATAAAAGGTATAGCCGCCGTCGGCGGGAATGTCGAGGAAGCCGTCCCAGGCCGCGGCATAATGCGTAAATCCCTGCGCGTCCGCTCTCAAGCCGAGCCCTTCGCCGGCAAAGATCGCGTGTTCAACGGCAATGTTCGGAAGCTCAGTCCATTCTCCAGGGTAAATCTGCCATGCCAGTCCGGCTACCATGGGACCGGAGATGCTGGCGGCGTCGTGCCAGTGAGCCACGGCCACCAACCCTTGCGCCGCCCAGTCCTGGGTCCCATCGCTTTTCTCCACGTGCAGCAAAACTCGAAAGCGACCCGCACCGGTGGCTGCCCCATCCAGCTGTGTTCCCTCGGCATCCGGAAATCTGTGGCGCGCGCGGCGGCCTCTGGACCGCGTGCCGTCGCCGAAAAGCCAGGTGTGGTGCGCGCCGGGCGAGGGTTGCGCGGTGAAGGTAACTGTATCTCCCGGCGCAAAGACCGGCGGGTACACGGTGAACGCCGCCACCGGTCCGTGTTGAGCCTCAAAATGGGCCGGCTTGGCGCCATCGCCCGTCACCAGTGGAATATCGGCATCTGAAGCCACGCGGGTCGCGCCGTACTTCACGTTGTCAAAGGTCACGCCCGCCACGTCGCCAATCATCGTTGAATCGGCCAGCGGAGGCTGGTCCAGCGCCCAGATGTTGCGGAAGGTGAACCCCTGCAAGCCAGGGTTTTCCTGCTCCATCTGCGCCAGCGAGTACCAGTTATCTAAAAAGAGATTCTCAAAGGTGTAGTCGGAGTGAATTCCTTTGGCCCCGTTTGCGCCCCACATTCCAAACAGTGCATAGGTCTGCCCGCATGCCCCGATGCCGCCATGAAGAATGTCGGAATCGCGCAGTGTAAATTTGCTCGAGTTGAAGGTCTTGCGCGGCCAGCCGGTGCGCACAATGTTTGAGATGCTGGTGGTAAGCTCGCTGTTTTCGATGAGAATGTTTTGCACATCGTGGCCGGGGCGCAGCATATCCGCATCGCTGTAGCCGTCCCAGTTGCCCTGCACGACAAGAACATCGTCCGAGGCGCGAATAAAAGCATTGCGCACCACGGCGTCGCTGCCGCCCAGCCAGTCCATGCCGTCCTGATTGGCGTTCCCTGGGTTGCCGCCGATCACGCGCAGATCGTCATAAACAAAATCAGTCGAGTCCTTCATCTGGATTGACCAGGTCCTCGACCTTACGATGCAGGTCAACCCGTCGATTTCGATGTTGTGAGCCTCTATCGCGCCCACGCAGTGCCAGTCGGGCTTTTGCATCCAGCCTTCGTCGTTGTTGGGATCCTGAGGACCGTCATAGACGATCGTTCCCCGCCCAAGAATTTTTACATTCTCAACTTTTTGCAGATTCAGGCTGCCGAAAAAGTACGAGCCAGGTGACAGATAAATCGTCTCGCCGCTTTTGGGATTCAGGCTCTCGTGATAAACCCCCGGCATAAATACGCGAATCTTTGGCGTGCGCGGCATCGGCGGCGGCGGCGTCCCTGCAAACAGAAACAGCATCGCCGCGTGGTTCAGAAAATCGCCGGGCCGTGAAATGGAGAGCTTGGCCGGCTTTCTGAGCCGGAAGCGAATCGTCTGGCCGTCACGCACTGGGCGCAAACCCAGCCGCCAGGGCTGAATGTCTACACCCTTGTCCCAGAAACCCTTCTCGTCTGCGGTGATCTCCACCGTCACCGGGCCGGTCATGTCGAAGCTCACATACTCATAACTTGCGGCGGCGTGAGCCACGTCAACCGTCTGGCCGCTCACGGTGACCGTGAAGGCCGTTGAGCGCATCTCCGGCGGAACGGGCGCTGCAGTGATGCGGGTAGCCGCATGGGCAACAACAGGAAACGCGAGAAAGGCAACAAGAAGCGAACGAAAATCCAGCAACAAGACAGGCTCCGGCAAAAAGTGTGATCGAAACCAATGTAACACTGGGGGCTGTTTTTGGGTTCAATTCGAGCAATGCGATCTCTCATCAAAACGCTGGACAACGATGCCGCATAGATGTATATAGAGGAGTTGCAGAAAGGCAGGCCGTTTTTATGCGTAGATTATTGCTGTCATTGACTCTTTCATTCTTTGCGTTAGAAGCCGTCATTCTTGACGCACAACCGTCGAAAATTTCTCAACTGGCCGACGGAATATTATCGGGCAATAGTTATTCAAATGATGATTTAGGGCTGAGAATTGAGTTTCCAGACGGCTGGAAGACGACTTTAAGCCCTAAGAATCCCACGATGCTCGATTATCGAAAGCCGGATGAGCTAGCAAATCTATGTTCGAAGGTTCTGTTATCGCTTCAAGCGCCTCACCCGGTCGAGGGCAGATTTAACTCCATGGCAATTCTTTTTGCCATCGATCCGGGTTGCTTTTCGGGCACGGAGTTTCCTCGCGCGCTGGATAAAGCCAAAATTCAGAAGCTCGCTGACATGATCATCAAGACTTACTCTCATTCTCCTTTCATTTCGCCTTACGGCGCCTTCGTCGTGGGAGATTTGACACAAGGACATGTAGTCATACGATTTACACAAGGATTCATTATCAACGCTATCGTGGGGCATCCGGCAACAAAGAAGGAGCCGTTAAATGTATATGCATCGATTGACTTGACGGAATCAAACGGCTACTGGATCGCGTGGGCATATATTGCAGACGAATCTTCGGCTGGAGAATTGAAGAAAGCAACGTTAGAGTTCATAGATGCAGCACCGAAATAACTGACGAGATCAGCCGGGTGCCCCATCCTTGCGACGTTTTTGTTTTCGTCGCAAAGGTGGGAAATCACGATTCTACGCGGAATTGCCGACAAGTCGAAATTGCCTCAGATCCCCTCCCCCATCGAGACATACTGCCGCAGCCGTTCCAACTCCTCGTGGTAGGCTGCGCGCTCTGCTTCTTCCGCGCTGAAAGGTTCCGCCGCATGGGCGGCTCTGCCCAGTTGCTTCTCCAACTCCTCCACGCGCCCCGAAAGCGCAATCAGCGCATCCGAGAGCGGGTCCTTCACATCGTGTGGATCGGTAATCAGCACCCGCTCGCCGTTGCGATAGACAATGTGCGCCGGAACGCCCACCACCGTCGAATTGGGCGGCACATCGGCCAGCACCACCGACCCCGCGCCCACGCGCGAGTTCTCGCCGATAGTGATGTTGCCCAGCAGGTTGGCATTGTTGCCGATAAAAACCCCGTCGCAGACCGTGGGGTGGCGCTTGCCGTGTCCTTTGCCCGTTCCGCCCAGCGTCACGCCCTGGTACATGGTCACGTCGCTGCCCACAATCGCCGTCTCGCCGATCACCACGCCGGTTGCGTGATCGATAAACAATCTCCGCCCCAGCAGAGCGCCGGGATGAATATCGACGCCGGTGAAAAAGCGGCCCACCTGTGAGAGCAGCCTTGCCAGGAGGCGCAGCTTCGCGCCCCACAGCTTGTGCGAGATGCGATGAATCCACACCGCCCACAGCCCCGGATAGCAAAGCAGAACCTCCAGCCGCGAGCGCGCAGCCGGGTCGCGCTCCAGCACGGAGTTAATGTCTTCGCGAATCCGGGCAAACAGAGCCATGGTGGTTGATCATCCAATCGGAGTTCTTAGAACCTGGTTAACATGCTTTGAAAGGGCACGACTTCACAGGCAGCAAGAAGCGTCAGGGCACGAATTTAGTCGTGCCGTAAATGCAACAAAAGAGAGGTTGGGCTTTAGCCCCTGCGGTTTGTTTTTCATGTGATTCGCCTGGAAACAGACCTTTTTCCGCAGTCTCTAAAGCCGATGAATCATTCTGCTGGAAACGGACGGATTGAAGCCCGTCCCCTTCAATTTCTACTGCTACTTACACTGTAACCGCCTCAACCGGCAACGCCAGCGCCTGCTGGCGCAGCGACTCAAACAACACGCTCGACAGATAGCGCTCGCCAAAGTCCGGCAGCACCACCACGATTAGCTTGCCTTTATTCTCCGGCCGCGCAGCCACCTTCAGCGCAGCGGCCAGCGCTGCTCCCGAGCTGATGCCCACAAAAATCCCCTCTTCGAGCGGCAGCCGCCGCGCCAGCGCGATGGACTCGTCGTTCGTCACCTGGATGATCTCGTCCGCTAGGCTGGTGTCCAGCACGCCCGGCACAAAGCCCGCGCCCAGGCCCTGAATCTTGTGTGGTCCCGGCTTGCCGCCGCTCAGCACCGGCGAGTCCACCGGCTCCACGGCGATGGCCTTGAACCCCGGCTTGCGCTCCTTGATGTACTTGGCCACGCCGGTAATCGTGCCGCCCGTTCCAACTCCAGAGACAAGAATGTCCACCTTGCCGTCCGTGTCGTTCCAGATCTCCGGCCCTGTCGTCGCATAGTGAATCGCCGGGTTGGCGGGGTTGTTGAACTGCTGCAAAATGTACCCGTTCGGCGTCTTAGCCAGAATTTCATCGGCCTTGGCGATGGCGCCCTTCATGCCATTCGGTCCCGGCGTCAGCACAATCTCCGCGCCAAAGGCCAGCAGCAGCACGCGCCGCTCCAGGCTCATTGTCTCCGGAATGGTGAGAATCAGCCGGTAGCCCTTCACCGCGGCCACAAAAGCCAGAGCGATGCCGGTGTTGCCGCTGGTGGGCTCAATCAGCACCGTCTTGCCGGGAGTAATCTTGCCGGCCTTCTCCGCGGCGTCGATCATCGCGATGCCAATGCGATCTTTTACGCTCGAAACTGGGTTCTGGCTCTCCAGCTTGGCTACAACGGTTGCCGGCAGCCCGGCTGTCACTTTGTTCAATCGAACCAACGGGGTCTTGCCAATAAGTTCCGTGACACTAGCAGCGATGTGCGCCATGATGATCTCCTTTGCTGGAATACAATTCCAGACGGTTCTGTGTTGTGGGGTGATGGGTCAAATTGTGGGGCAGGAAAGAGTGCGCGAATGGGGCGCACGTCAGCATCGCAACAGACACCAGGGCGGTGTTAGCGACATCGACGCATGAATAAAGCATAATACCGAAGCGCGGTTTGTTGCAAGTGGAACATCAAAATAAAGTTAATGGGAACGCAGAACAAGCAAGGAGTCCACGCGGCTGGGTGTCCCTTTCCATGCATACTCATAGCCGCCTTTAATATCGTCACCCCTGAGGTTCCCACTGAATGCAATCACATAGTCGTAGGGGCCGAAACTAGCGTGGACTCCACCCAGAGCAGATGTAAAAATTACCGCCAGGCGTTTTGCGAGAGAGGATCGAACCGCCTTGGGAGCAAAACGAACGCAACCGCTGGCGTCTGTAAATAAATCTTCCTCATGCCCCTGCCATTCGGCGGAGTAGTTCTTGTAGCTCTCGCGCACGAGAATACGACTGACAGGATTATTTGACTCATCAACTACGCATACTGACCAGTCCGGCGCACTCTGTGTCTCTACTGGCCAGATTCCCGCCAGCAGCAGAACGGATGCAATCAGAAGATACCAACGCGATTTGCCACTGTGTATCATCATTGAATCCAAGCGTAATCCCCGCAAATTATTTTTGTATACTTGTTTTTTAGTCGCGACCTTCAACTCATTTTATTCTGTGAACATTTCAGTCGACTATTTCTTGTGACTCGATTCCACCATGCTGAATCATGCCCCCTCCAACTGCCCCATCAACTCTTCCCACTCATCGGTGAGCGCGGCTAACTGCGCGCGCAACTCCTCGGCCAGCGCGATCAGCCGCTGCGTCTCGGCGGCACTGACATAAACTCCTAACTGCTCCTCGGTGTGCGCAATCGCCGCCTCGATGCGCGGGACCTCCTCTTCAAGGAACGCGCACCGCTCCTCCATCTGCTTCTGCTTGATGGGATTCAACCGGCGCGGGCGGTTGTTGGCAGTATCGGAGCCGGACGCGGAATGACCCTCAGGGGCTAAAGCCCCATCTTTCGAGCTGCTTTTCGGCACGACTAAAGTCGTGCCCTGATACAAGGCTTCTTGCATACTACGAAGCGCTGGTCCTACGCTGCGCTCATGATGACATTCCTGTTGTGAGGCAGCCGCCTGCGCCGTCTTCCAGCGCAGATAGTCTTCGTAATTGCCTTCGTGGCTGGTCACCTTCCCGCCTTCCACTTCCAGCACGCGCGTGGCCAGCCGGTCAATGAAGTAGCGATCATGCGAAACAAAAACCACCGTGCCGCTGAATGCCGCCAGTGCCTCCAGCAGCACATCTTTGGCGCGCATGTCTAAATGATTGGTCGGCTCGTCGAGCAGCAGAAAGTTTGACGGCGAAACCAGAATCCGCGCCAAAGCATACCGGTTGCGTTCACCGCCGCTCAGCACGCCCAACTGCTTGAAGACATCGTCGCCGCTGAACAGAAAGCATCCCAGCAGCGAACGCAGTTCGCCCTCCGGCACCTTCACCGCGGCGCGGCTGATGTCGTCCAGCATCCGCACGTCGCCATCCAGCTCCTTGTACTGATCCTGCGCAAAGTACTCGCTCACCACGTTGTGGCCCAGCTTGATTTTTCCGGCCGTCGGCGCCTCCACTCCGGTCAGCAATCGAATCAGCGTAGACTTGCCCGCGCCGTTCACGCCCACCAATGCCACGCGGTCGCCGCGGTCAATTCTGAAGCGCACGTTTTTGAACACCTGCTTCGATCCATAACTTTTCGCCAGCCCCTCCGCCTCCGCCACCATGCGCCCCGAGGGCTGCGGCTGGGGAAACCGGAAGTGAATCGTCGATTCCTCTTCGGGAATCTCGATACGCTCAATCTTTTCCAACTCTTTGATGCGCGACTGCACCTGCTTGGCCTTGGTCGCCTGATACCGGAAGCGGTTGATGAACGCCTCCAGATGCTCAATCTGTTGCCGCTGGTTGTTATAAGCCGCCTGCAACTGTGTCCGCCGCTCGTCTTTCTGACTTAGGTATTTGGTGTAATTGCCTTGATAAATATTCACCCGTTTATTCCATATCTCCACGGTCCGATCAATCGTCACATCAAGAAAGTACCTATCATGCGAGATCAGTATGTAACCAAAGGGATAACTCCTGAGATAGTCCTCCAGCCAGTTGCGCGTCTCCAAATCCAAATGGTTTGTCGGCTCGTCCAGCAGCAGCAAGTTAGGCATTGCCAGCAGCAGCTTGGCCAGCGCAATGCGCATCTGCCATCCGCCGCTGAATTCGTCCGTCTGCCTACTCCAGTCTTCCTTGCTGAATCCCAGGCCGGTCAGCACTCCGCCCACTTGCGCATCCAGCGCGTAGCCGTCCAGCGCGTGAAAGCGCTCCTGCAGCATCGAGTAGCGCTCCGCCACAGCCTCGTACTCCGGCCCGGCATGATCCAGCACGGCCAGTTGCCCGCCCAGCCGCTCCACCTCGCGTGCCATCTCGCGCAACTCGTCAAAGACGCTCAGGCATTCCTCAAAGACCGTCTTGCCGGTCAGCGCCAGTCCCTCCTGCGGCAGATACCCGATGCTCATGCCGCGCGTCTGCTGCATCTGGCCGTAGTCCAGTGTCTCCAGTCCGGCCAGCACCTTCATGATGGTGGATTTGCCTGTCCCGTTCGCCCCCACAAGCGCGGTTTTTTCCCGCGCCCGGATCAGCCAGTTGGCTTCCAAAAACAGGACACGCGGGCCATACCGCTTGCCGGCATTTTGCAGGGAGAGCATTTACTCCATTTTCGCAGACTGCCTGTGTCGATGCGCTTGTTCGCGCCTACGGCCGGATCTCTACCGGCGTGCCCACCGGAACCAACTCCCAAACCTCATCAATCTCCTCGTCGGTAACCGCGATGCAGCCCAGCGTCCAGTCGTAAAGCCGGTGCGCCGCGCCAATATAGCCTTTGCCGTTGGGCAGGCCATGAATCAGGATGGACCCGCCCGGCGAAACGCCCAGCTTTGCCGCTCGCTTGCGGTCCTCGGCGTTGGGATAGGAGATGTGCATAGCCTTGTGGTATTGGCTGTTCGCGTACTTGGCGTCAATTATGTAATGCCCCTCCGGCGTGCGCCCGTCGCCCTGGCGCACTTTCGGTGCAAGTCCGCCCTGCCCCAGCGCCACCTTATACACGCGAATCACCTTGCCCCCGGCGAGCAACTCCATCAGGTGGTCCTTTTTCAGAATCAGAATCGAATCGGCCTTCTCCGGCGCCGTCTTCTGCGGCGGCAGCGCTACGGCCGGCGCCCATAAGGCGAGTGAGAGGCCGCCGCAAGCCATCCCGGCGGCAAATCCAACACAGAGCCTGCGCACTTTCATACACACACTTTAATCCACCATTCCCAGCACGGCATCCTTGCCCGCCACATCGCGTTCGGAAGATCGCTGCAAAGATTCAAACCAGGCGTGGGCAGGTTGAGGTATATTGTCTCCTAGCCGGGATAGCATCTGAAACCCCCGGACAGATTCATAACGACAAGGAGATCACTATGGCGAGCTTCTGCCCTAAATGCGGTTCAGCTTTACCTGATAACGAGCAAATCTGTAAGTCCTGTGGCGCAGCGGCTGCCACTCAAGCCACGAATCCGGCCAAATCCGGCAGCAGCGCGGTCAAGATCATCCTGATTATTGTTGCGGTCATCGCGGTGCTGGGCATCCTTGTTCTGGGAGCCATCGGTTACGTAGGCTATCGCATCTCGCGTTCCATTCACACCGGCCCCGATGGCCAGATGACGCTGCAAACTCCGGAGGGCAAAGTCAATCTCAACACGTCGGAGACCTTCACCGCGGCCGAGTTGGGAACGGATCCCTATCCCGGCGCGCAGGCCACGCGCGGCGGCATGAAGATGAATTTGCCCGGCGGCTCCATGGTGATGGGCTCATTCCTCACTTCCGACTCGAAGCAGCAGGTCATCGATTTTTACAAGGCCAGGTTTGGCGGCAATACCGCGGTCATGGATACTGCCGACGGCGCTATCATCACCATGCCCAAGAGCAAACAGGAATCCGTCATGGTGACGGTTACCGCGAACCCATCTCGGGACAGCGGCAAGACGAGGATCACCATCACGCATACCATCAACACCAAGACTCCTTGAAGCCGATAGGAGCGCGTTTCTGGGGCATCCGGCACCCTTCGGACGCCCCTTTTACGCCCCTCGCGCCAGCAATTGAACCTGCCTCTACGGCAGGGTGATCCGTTTCCGGTACCATATCTTAGGTACCTATTGCAGAATGAGTCTGAAAGCCAAACTGGTAATTTCAGACTTAAACCAACGGCAAGGAGATCACATGGCAAATTTTTGCGCTAGATGTGGCGTTGAATTACCCCCCAACGCGCAATCCTGCTCTTCCTGTGGAGCGGCCGCTGTTCAATCCGTTGCGGCTCCGGCTAAATCCGGAGGCAGCGCGCTCAAGATCATCCTGATTATTGTCGCCATCATCGTCGGACTGGGCATCCTTGGCCTGGGCACTCTCGGTTACATTGGCTATCGCATCGCTAAGAATACCCATGTAGACGCCAATGGCCGGGTAACCATGAACACTCCGGCCGGCACAATCACCACCACCCCAACTGACAACATCAGCGCGGCCGATCTGGGCGTTGAAATCTATCCCGGCGCTGAGAGCACGCGCGGTGGCATGAAGATGGAAATGCCCAACGGCTCAGGGATTACGGGCGTATTTCTCACCTCGGACTCGCCCGCTCAGGTGCTCGCTTTTTACAAGGACAAGTTAGGTCCCGCCGCTACTGTCACAAGTATCTTAGGCAACACCACCGTGCGTTTTAATATCAATCCGCAGGAGTTCGTTCATGTGATGATTAACGCAAACACGCGGCTGGACAAAGGCAAGACGAGGATCACCATTTCGCATACCAAGATCACCAAGGCTCCCTGAAGCCGGTCGAAGCGCGTTTCTGGGGCGTCCGGAACCCTCCGGACGCCCCTTTTACGCCCCTCGCGCCGGCAATTGAGTCACCTGCACAGCAAGTCTGCGCTGCTTCCGGTACCATATTAGAGGTACCTATAGCAGAATGAGCCTAAAAGCCAAGCTGGAAGCTGTCATCTACGCCGCGGAGGAGCCGGTCACACTGGGCCAGCTCGCCGCCCTCTTTGCCTCCGACGCCTTCGAATGGAAGGCGCAGCAGGATGCCTCCGCCTCTTCCGAGCAAGCGCCTGAAGCTGATTATGCCGCCGGCCAACCCCTGCCCCTGGTGAATGAAGAGTTTGCCAGTCTGAATCCGGCGCCGGATTCCGCCCAACAAGCCGCAAAAACTCAACTTGCAGCCAGCCGGGAAACCGGCCCAACCGGCGGCCCTGCCGAACTTTCCGAAGCAGAAAAAGCCGAGGCAGAACTCGAAGCCCGGCGCCTGGCCCGCCTGCGCGACCGCGAGGTCCGCGAAATCCTGCGCCCGTTGCTCGACGAGCTGATCGCTTCCTGCGTCTCCGACGATCGCGGCGTCGAGATTCGCGAGATTGCCGGCGGCTTCCGCATGGCCACCAAGCCGGAGTGTCACGACGCCGTTCGGCTCTTCGTCAAAAGCATCAAGCCGCCGCTCAAGCTCTCCTTGCCGGCTCTTGAAACTCTGGCCGTCATCGCTTACAAGCAGCCGGTCACCGCGCCCGAGGTCAATGAAATCCGCGGCGTGGATACATCCGCCGTCTTCGGTACGCTGCTCTCCCGCAAGCTGATTACGACTGCCGGACGGAAGGCAGTCCTCGGCCGGCCCATCCTCTATAAAACCACCCGCGAGTTTCTACTTCGCTTCGGCCTCCGCGACGTCTCCGAGCTGCCCTCGATGGAGGAGTTTGAGAAGCTGGCCGCCAGCGAACTTGACGAGTCGGAGTTTGCCTCCGGAGATTTGTTCGATCAGAAAGCGAACACTGTCCAGGACCTCGAATTCGATGAAGCCGGCAGCGAAGAGATAGAAGTCTCGCCCGGCGAAGACCTGGATCCTGAACCCACAAGTTCCCCTGAATCCACTACGACCGCCGAGACGGCGGCCGGCAACTAACCCACTACCCCCGAAGAGGCTGCTCCTGCTGCGCCTCCCTCTACAGAGCAGGCAGAAACCGAGAAGTTTCCCCATGGCTAGCCCCAAAACGAAGAAGTCCGTTGCGAATAAAAACGTTACTAAGAAGCATGTAACGAAGAAGATCACGAAGAGCAAGAAGACCACTCCCCGCAAGCCAGAATCGACTGAGCTGGAGTTAGCAGCCGTATCCGAAACCGAAGTCCCCAAAATTGAAGACCCCATCGGAGACGAGACCGACGGCGAGGCCGAAATTGCGAACGAAGCTGGAATCAAATCTGAAACAGAAGCCGAACCCGCAGCCGACGCCGAACCCGAGCCCCCTCCCGCGCCGCGTCCCCCAGCCAAACTGGAACGCCTCCAGAAAATCCTTGCCGCCGCCGGAGTCGCCAGCCGTCGCAGCGCCGAGGCCATGATCGAGCAGGGCCGCGTCGAGGTCAACGGCAAGGTGGTCACCGTGCTGGGCACCAAGGCCGACGCCGCACGCGACCACATCCGCGTCGACGGCAAGCTGCTCCAGGGTCCCGAGCGCCACCGCTACTTTGTCCTCAACAAGCCCCGCGGCTTCGTCACCACGGTCAAGGACCCCGAAGGACGCCCCACGGTGATGCAGTTCTTCGACAAGATGAAGGAGCGCCTCTATCCCGTCGGTCGCCTTGACTACATGAGCGAGGGCCTGCTGGTCGTCACCAATGACGGCGAACTCGCCAACCGCCTCACCAAAGCCTCCTCCGGCGTCGAGAAAACTTACCTCGTCAAAGTCGCCGGCCAGCCCACTGAAGCCGAGCTGAACATTCTCCGCGCCGGCGTCGCCATCGAGCGCGGCAAACCCGGTTCGCCTCCGGTCCGCACCTCCCCGGCCCGCATCCGCCAGGTCCGCCAGGGCGACAATCCCTGGTACGAAGTCGTTCTCATCGAGGGACGCAACCGTGAACTCCGAAAAATGTTCGAAGAGATCGGCCACTTCGTCGAAAAAATCCGCCGCGTCGGCTACGGCCCTCTGGTCCTCGATCAGGAGCCGGGCAGCCTGCGTGAACTTCAACCAGAAGAAGTAGCCGCTCTGCGCCAGGTCGCCGAAGGCACCCTGCGCACTCCAAAATCCAAAGACCTCCGCCGCCGCAACCTGCTCGACGCAGGCCTCTTGCCCACGGTTCTCCCCAAACCCAGCGGCCGCCCCGCGGAATCCTTCGCCAGCGGCGCGGCCAACAAGCTCTTTCGTCCCGCCCGCCCTGCTGGCTCCTTCGACAAGAACGCAGCCAAGCCCTTCCGCCCGGCTCGCCCATCCGCTGAAGGCCGTCCCTTCTCCGCCAAACCTGCCTGGAAGAAGCCGGAACGTCCGGCTCGCTCAACCGGTGAGGGATTCCGGCCCGCGGGCCGCAGTTTTGAACGGCCAAATTCGAGTCCGTCCGCGCGCCCTGCGACTCGTCCCGCCTGGAAGAAAGACGACCGCCCAGCCCGTCCGCCCGCTCGCTTCGCCGTCGCCCCAACCAGCGAAAGACGTCCTGAAGTGGATCGTCCCGGCAACTTCAGGCCCAGGAAATTTGATGCAGACCGTCCCTTCTCCGCCAAACCCGCCTGGAAAAAGCCGGAACGCGCAGCCCGGCCAGACTTCAAGCGCCCATCCGCGCCTCGCCGCGATGTCCCCGCCCGCGAAATCCGCGTTTTCGACGAGGACCTTGGCCCGGTCCGGCCGCCCAATCTTCACATCGAGGAGATCACAGGCCCTGATCGTCCCTTCTTCACCACCAGCAGCGGCAAACCTCGCGCCGCTGGTGCGAGTTCCAGCGCGCCGCGGCCGTATTCTGACCGGCCAGGCTTTGACCGGTCCGGCCCCAGCCGCTCCCGTTTTGAGAGGCCAGCCTCTTCAACTCGCCCCTTCACCACCAGCAGCGGCAAACCCCGCGCCGGAGGCGCACGCCCCAGCAGTAAGTCCGGCTCAGGCTGGAAGCCGAAACCCGGGGCCCCCACAGACAGGTCTTCGTCCGTGGGGTGGAAACCCCGTTTTGGCCCCGGAAAGCCCGCTTCCAGTTCATCCCGCCCCTACACACCGCATACCGAGGGCGCATCCGGCTACCGTCCCACCAAGGCAAAGCCGTATCCCAACTCCGCCTCCCGAGCTGAGAGAAAGGCCGGTCCCGGCTGGAAGCCCAAGCTCCGCTACGGCCCCGGCAAGCCCACCTTCGGTTCACGCTCCAAGCCAAAATCCGGCAACTTCGGCCCTAAGCGCACAGGCCCCCGCCCCGGCGGAAAGAAGCGCCGCTAAAATCCAGCGCCACACCTGTCGTCGAGAGTGGCGCTGCTTTTTTGCGCAATCCTGCTGTGCAGGCAATCCGCTTGCCCGCCCACTCACGCATCAGCTACGCTCATAGCCATGTTTCACACTCGCAGCACTCCTTCCTCCCGCGCTCTCTCCTTCGCCCTCCTTCTTTCCCTTTGCGCGTCTCTCCCCGCCCACGCCCAGCAGATGCCGCCCCCCGCGCCAATTCCCGATCTTCCCACGCAGCGTCCATACGACTCCATCACCATGCAGGACCCGGCCACCTTCCCCGAAGTCAAAATGGATTTCCCCATCGCCGCCGGTCCCTATGAGCCCACCTGGGAATCCATCGCCAAAAATTATCCCGGAGGCCCCGCCTGGCTGCGCGAGGCCAAGTTCGGCATCTGGGTCCACTTCGGTCCACAGGCCGCCGGACAAAGCGGCGACTGGTACGCGCGCAAAATCTATCAGCCCGGAACGCCAGCCTACGACAATCACATTCGCGACTTCGGCCATCCCTCTGTGACCGGCTACATGGACGTGCTTCGCACCTGGAACCCCACCAGGCTCAACCCCGCCAAGCTCGTCAAAATCTATCACGACGCCGGCGCGCGTTTTCTCATCGTGCAGGGCGTGCATCACGACAACTTCGACAACTGGAACTCCACCTATCAGCCCTGGAACTCAGTTAACATGGGGCCTAAACGCGACCTCATCGGCGAGTGGTCCAAGGCCGCGCACGCCTCCGGAATGCGTTATGGTGTCGCCTTCCATCACGAGTACACCTGGTGGTGGTATCAACCCGCCTTCGGCTCGGACACGACCGGCCCCAAAGCCGGCGTGCCCTACGACGCCGCCACTGTGACCCTCGCCGACGGCAAGGGAAAGTGGTGGGAAGGCTACGATCCGCGCCTCCTCTATGGCGTCAATCTGCGCGCCTACCGGGACGTGGCCAATGCCAGGTACCGTCCCGAGCAGGGCATCTTTCAGGAGCATCTCGATTACGCCCACTGGTACGCCACGCGCTGGGCCTTGCGCATCATGGATGTCATCAACAAGTACGATCCTGACTTCATCTACACCGATGGCGACTCCACACAGCCCTTCAGCGGCTACAAGACCGGCACCGGCTATAAGTGCGACGCCATCGAGCGCGTCATCGCCGATTACTACAATCACACGCTCGCTAAGCGCGGCAAGGTGGACACCTTCAGCATCGTCAAATTCCACCCCAACACCAACGGCATCGTCAACACCGTCGAGAGCCGTATCCCCAAGGCCATCAAGACAGATCAGCCGTGGATCGGCGAACATGCGTTAGGCGACTGGTTTTACCGCCCCGATTTTGTCTACAGCTCTCGCTCGCTCATCCTTTATATGTTGGAGATCGTTTCCCGCGATGGCAGCTACGCCGTCAACATCCCTCTCCGGCCCGACGGCTCGCTCGACCCCGCATGTCTGCAAACGCTCCGGCAGGTCGGCGCATGGATGAAAATCAACGGCCAGGGAATCTATGGCAGCAAGGCGTGGGTCAAGTTCGGCGAAGGGACCATCGAGGCCGATGGCAACCTGCGCACGCTGCCCGGCGGCGCGCTCCGCCAGGCCCAAGCCGACTTCCACTTCGGCCCCAAAGACTTCCGCTTCACAGTAGGCAAAGACGGCGCCATTTACGCCTTCGCAATGGAGGTGCCCAAGCCCGGCTCACAGGTCACTATCGTCTCGCTCGGCAGCGACGCCAGCCTGCTCTCCGCTCCAATTCGCTCCGTCATGCTGCTGGGCAGCCGGAAGAAGCTCGTCTGGAGCAAGCGCCCTGAGGGCCTGGTCATCACCTGTCCCAACCACATGCCATCCAAGATTGCGGTAGCGTTCAAAATTCAGTAGCGCTCAAGAGAAATTTCGCTGAAATCGTCGCATCGACGATTTACTCTACCTCAAATGAACTAGGAGGTCCCATGGCAAACACCTTCGTCTCAGACATTCTCATTCAGGCGCTCGACCCCAAAAAGGCGGCCGAGTTTTACGTAGAGCATCTCGGCTTCGAGATTACCGGCGAAGAACCTCAGATGATCAGCCTTCATGGCCGACGTATCAATTTGTTCATCGAGCGCGGTCCGGCGCTTGGTCCGGTCCTTGAAGTCACGGTGGACAGTGTGGAAGGAGCCCGGGCACGTCTCGTGAAGAACGGCTGCGAGGTCATCAAGGATGAACCGGAGTTCCCTAGATGCTACATCAAGGACCCGTATGGCCTGATCTACAACCTGACAAGCTAGTGTGAACCTCCGTTACCCCGGATACGCTCCCGTAATGTACCCCTGCAACGCCTGAATGGTCTGCGCCTGACCGGAGATCACGCTCTTCACCAGGTCGCCGATGGAGATCACTCCCACCACTTCGTCTCCCTCTAGCACCGGCAGATGGCGGATATGCCGCTCGGTCATCATGGTCATGCATTCATCTACGGTCTGCTCCAGGCGCACGAAGACCACCGGGCTGGTCATGATCTGGTGGACCTGGGTCTCTTTGGCAGTGTGGCCCTTCAAAATTCCTCTGCGCGCGTAGTCGCGCTCCGACAGGATGCCCACCAGCCGCTGATTGGAAAGCACCAGCAAGGCCCCGACACCGTGCTCAGCCATGATCTCGAGCGCTTCGTAGACCGTCTGCTCAGGCGCGATCGACAGAACTTTATCGTTGTCTTTCTGCTTCAGCACCAATCCAATCGTGTCGGTAATCTTCATCAGAACCTCCAGGCCCCTAGTAGCCGCATACCCCGTTTCGTACGTAGCCAATATAGCCCATCCGCACAACGATAGAACAGTGCGGATGGGGGATCGTGGCCTATAATTTCACCAGCGTACGCACACCATCCCCGGAGAACCCTTCAAATGTCCATGAAAATCCTTCGTTTTCTCCCCGTTGTTCTGCTTACAGCCTCTATTTCGCTTCATGCAGCCGGCAAGCCCAAGCCTGCCCCGCCCGCGCCGGTCTCTGCCGACCCCTACACCGAGGTGCAACCCGCCACCGAGACGCTCGATCTGGCCATGTATCAGCGGATTCGCGACGAGGGGCTGAACCACTCGCACGTGATGGAATTCGCCACCGCGCTCATGGACGGCATCGGGCCGCGCCTGACCGGCTCGCCCAATCTGGCCAAAGCCAACGCCTGGACCCGCGACACGCTCACCAAAATCGGCCTGGAGAACGCGCATCTCGAGGATTGGGGCGAATTCGGTATGGGCTGGCAACAGTTGAATACCTGGGCGCGTATGGTCACCCCCGACACGGCGGTGCTGATTGTGCAAGCCACGCCCTGGTCGCCTTCCACCCCCGGCCCGGTCACCGGCGACGTAGTCTTCGTCAACATTCAAACCGAGAAGGACATCGATCAGTACAAAGGCAAGCTGGCCGGCAAAGTTGTTTTACTGGGCGCCATGCGCGAGGTCCCTCCGGTGGACAAAGCACTCTTCGAACGCTACACCAATGCGGATCTCGACACAATCGCCGAGTTTCCCGTCAACGCCGGCGTGGGCGGCCTCCCTCCGGAGATGCAGGCACGCATGAAGGAACGCCAAGAGCGCTCCCAACTGCTCGAGAAAGTCGGCCAGTTCCTCGCCGATGAAAAGGTAGCCGCGGTCATTGAGCCCAGCCGCGACGGCAAAAACGGCGGCGGCTCCGGTGGAACGCTCTTCGACGACACCAACGCAACCCTGGGCCGTTCGCCTTATCTCGTAGAAAAGCGGACGAAGATTCCCGTGGTGGTAGCAGCCATAGAAAGCTATGGACGGCTCTACCGGCTCACCCAGGCCCACGCGCCTGTCAGCGTCGAGATTGACGTGGAAACCAAATTCACCGGCGAGCACGAACACGGCTACAACACGGTAGCCGAGATTCCCGGCACCGACCCCAAGCTGAAAGACCAGGTCGTCATGGTGGGCGGCCACCTGGATAGCTGGACAGCCGGCACCGGCGCCACTGACAACGGCGCGGGAACCATCGTGGCCATGGAGGCCGTGCGCATTCTCAAGGCTCTGGACGTGAAACCGCGGCGCACTATTCGCATCGCTCTCTGGTCCGGCGAAGAGCAGGGCATCTACGGCTCCAAAGGATACTGCACCATCCACTTCGGCTCGGCCAAGCTCTCCACCGCGCCCGACCAATTGCTGCTGCCGGAGTTCATGCGCCGCTCTGCCGGGCCGCTTGAAGTCAAGCCCGAGCAGAAGCTTATCTCCGCCTACTTCAACGTTGACAACGGCACCGGAAAAATTCGCGGCATCTACACCCAGGGCAACGCGGCCATCGCGCCTATCTTCGCCCAGTGGATCGCCCCGCTCAAGGACCTCGGCGTCGCCATCGTCACCAACCGCAACACCGGCGGCACCGATCACCTCAGCTTTGACGCGGTTGGCATTCCCGGCTTTCAGTTCGTACAGGAGATGCTGGACTACGAATCGCGCACCCACCACTCCAATGAAGATGTCTACGAGCGGTTGCAGCCCGCCGATCTCAAGCAAATCGCCACCGTCGAGGCCATCTTCCTCTGGAACGCGGCGCAACGCGACCAGATGCTGCCGCGCAAGCCTCTGCCGCAGCCCGATCAGGAAGAAAAGAAGCGCGCGCCAATCGAGGGCATCTTCCCCGGAGCGGTCACGCCCGCCGCAGCGGAGAAAAAGTAGTAAGAACGTGTAGCGACGGCCTCCTGGCCGGCTGTAGCGTGGGCCTCCCGGCCCACGCTCACTCTGCACCGATAGGAGAGATGCTCTAGAAATCGTCTTTTAAAATCAGGAGCTGGGGACTTTGAAATCCAGCGTCTCCAGCTCCGCCTCATCCACTTCCACGGCCACGCTGCGCTGGATAAGTTCCATCGTGAGGACGACGCGCAGGCTGTTTTTCCGCCGCACCACTACGCCCTCCATCCCCGTCAGGGGGCCAGATCGAATGCGCGCCCGCTGCCCCGCGGTCAGCAAAGGATGCGGTTCGGCGTGGCGCTGGTGCAATCCGGTTTGCAGCGCGTCGATCTCCGCATCCGGCAACGAGGCTGGCTGGCCTCCCGTGCCGCCTACAAAGCTCAGAACCCCCGGAACTTGCAGCACCGGCACGCGCTCATTCCGCTCGATGTGAACAAACAGGTAGCCGGGAAACAGCGGCAGATCCAGCGTGACCTTCGAGCCGTCGCTCCATTTGCGCTGCGTTCGATACAGCGGCAGATAGTGCTCAATTTCCTTCAGGCTCAGGTACTGGCTCACGCGCTTCTCGTGGCGCGGCGCGGTGTACACGGCAAACCACTTCGATGCCAACTGCTTCTCCGGCGGGCAACATGTCTCCGTTCCGTCTGCGTGATGAGCGATCTTCTGTTGTGCCATCTCCGGCAACATTCGCCCTCCCACAAGAAGAACCTACTCCACGGTGACCGACTTGGCCAGGTTTCTCGGCTGGTCCACGTCGCAGCCGCGGCGCACGGCGATGTAATAAGCCAGCAACTGCATCGGCACAATCTCGATGAGCGGCGAGAGCAGCTCGATAGCCGGGGGAATGGGAATCACGTGCTCCACCAGGCCGCCAATGGTCTTGTCGCCCTCGGTGGCGATGGCAATCACCCGGCCCGACCGCGCGGTCACCTCCTGAATATTCGACAGCGTCTTCTCGTAGCGCAACTTAGACGCCGGGTCGGCCTCGTCTCTCGTGGCCAGCACCACCACCGGCAGCGTTTCATCAATCAGCGCGTTGGGACCATGCTTCATCTCCCCCGCCGGATAGCCCTCGGCATGAATATATGAAATCTCCTTCAGCTTCAGCGCGCCTTCCAGGGCAATGGGGAAGTGAATGCCGCGGCCCAGGTAAAGAAAATCCCGCGCCGTCGAAAAATCCTTCGCCAGTTGCTCGCACTGCCCTGAGCAGGTGCGCAGCACCTCTTCAATTTTTCCGGGAATGCGGCTCAGCTCCTCAATCAGCGTCACCGACTGTTTCTGATCGAGTTTTCCGCGCAGTTGACCCAGCTTCAGCGCCAGCAAAAACAGCGCGGTAAGCTGCGCCGTAAATGCCTTCGTCGAGGCCACGCCGATCTCCGGGCCCGCATGGGTATAAATCGCGCCATGCGCCTCGCGCGCCACCATCGCGTCCACCACGTTGCAGATGGCAACGGTCTTTGAGCCCAGTGTCTTCATCTCCCGCTGCGCGGCCAGCGTGTCGGCCGTCTCGCCCGATTGCGTAATCAGCAGCCCCAGCGAGCTCGCGTCGGGAATCGGATTGCGATAGCGATATTCGCTGGCGTAGTCCACGTCCACCGGCAGCCGCGCCAGCCGCTCAATCATGTATTTCCCCGTCAACGCGGCGTGCCAGCTTGTCCCGCAGGCGGCGATGTTGATGCTCGCGGCCTCGGCCAGCTCCTTGTCGCTCAACTTCATCTCGCCCAAAAAGACCTTGCCCGAATCCAGCGAAACGCGGCCCAGCGTAGTGTCGCGAACCGCCTGCGGCTGCTCCCAAATCTCCTTCAGCATGAAATGTTTGTAGCCGCCCTTTTCCGCCTGAATCGGGTCCCACTGAATGCGCGTGATATTTCGATGGATGGGCTTGCCGTCAAAGTCGGTCAGCTCCACGCCGGCCAGCGTCAGGATGGCCATGTCCCCGTCGGCCAGAAAATAAATGTTGCGCGTGTGTTGCAGAATGCCGGGCACATCGGAGGCCACAAACGACTCGCCCTCGCCCACACCAATCACCACCGGCGGGCCAAACCGCGCCACCACAATCTTGTCCGGCTCGGCGGCCGACAGAACGCCCAGCGCAAAGGCCCCCGTGAGCCGCTTCACCGCGCGCCTCACAGCCGCCTCCAGCGAAATCGGCTTGCCGGCCTTTTCGGCATCTTTCTGAACTTGTTCAATCAGGTGAGCAATGATCTCGGTGTCCGTCTCGGTAACAAACTTGTGGCCCTGCGCCGTCAGCTCGCTCTTCAGCTCCAGGTAATTCTCCACAATCCCGTTGTGCACCACCACGATGCGCCCCGTGCAATCCCGATGCGGGTGCGCATTCTCTTCCGTGGGCCGCCCATGCGTAGCCCAGCGCGTGTGACCGATGCCAAAGGTGCCATCAATGGGATGCTCGCGCAAAACCTCTTCCAGGTTGCTCAGCTTCCCCGGCG
>Ga0326728_10003914_pt1 | contig 45099 bp, 33 predicted proteins | sample MB3enrmetagenome_FD_207602 | JGI IMG/M metagenome (GOLD analysis project Ga0326728, IMG submission 207602) | Lab enriched peat soil microbial communities from McLean, Ithaca, NY, United States - MB31MN | ecosystem: Environmental > Terrestrial > Soil > Wetlands > Peat | place: USA: New York...
CGTGACTTTGAACGCCTTCGGCGAATTGTCGTCCCCAACCTGAGCGACTGGTCACAAGCAGGCAGAGTGCTGGCCCGATTTGCCCTTGATTACGGTTACACAGAAATTGGGCGGGGGCGTCTGACTAATGATGCACTGATCGCCATGAGCGCCGCGCGGCAAGGAATCATTGTCATAACGGCCAACGAACGCGACTTTGCCCGGCTGGCCCGATTTCGAAATTTCCGATACGAAATCGCAACCGTGTAGCAGGTTGCCGAAAAGTGAATCGCTGCGGTCACGGAATACGGTATGGGCAGGGCATTCATAATCTGATGAGAGACCATCTCATGAACCAAATCGCAGCGCCGGAGGGCAGTGACCGGTCCACGCGTCGTGATTTCATTAAGACGGCTGCGGCGACAGTGATAGGCACGAAGTATGAAGGACTGTTTACGCCGGCCATCCCAGAAGCTGCGAAAGCGCCCCTTAGCGCCGCCCTCACGCAAAAGCCCTATCCGCGCCGCGTCATCAGTTGGTGCTCCACCCTGGACGACCTGGCGTGGCCGTCCCGCACCGTCCGCGACAAGATTCAGCGCCGGGCGGATCAAATGGCGGCAGCCAAGATCGATGCGGCCATCCAATTCGGCTTTCATTACCGCTTCGATTTCGCGTGGAACTTCGGCGCGGTCCACGGTTATTTGGCGGACGTCGCCACCGCTTTGCACGAGCGAAATATTCAATTCCTCGATCACTTCTCCTGCAACGTGATTGCCCGCCCCCGCACGGCTGCGGACATTCGTGAATTCCACACACACGAGCGGCACGTCGTGAACTTGTATCCTGACGCCGTGGCGGCGCGCGAAGCGGGCTACGACGGGCATCGCTTTAACGATTTGCGTGAAACCCTGATCGCCTCGGGCAAACCGACTTACATCCCCCGGTATGCCGGCGAATGCCTCTGTCACAACAATCCGGAATTCCTGGCGATGCATCGGGCCTATTTGCAACGGCTCTTGGCAGAAGTGCCTTTGGACGGTTTGGAGCAGGACGACATGGCCTTCTACGGGTCCTTCGCCACCTGCGGCTGCCGCTACTGCCGGGAAAAATTCCACATGCAGTTTGGGCGCGAGCTTCCCCCACTCGCGGACCGCGGTTTCTGGGGCGACACCTCCGGCCCGCCTGCGGATTGGGGGAACTACCGCAACCCGGCATTTCGCGATTGGGTGCGCCTGCGTTATCAATCCAACGCCGACCACTTGAAGATGGTTCGCGAAACCCTGGGGCCGGACAAACTCCTGATGACCTGCTGTAGCAGCAGCGGCCCCCTGCGATTGAATGGCATGGGCTTGTCGGCGGAAGAGTGGATTGACGAGGTCGATTGGGTGATGATGGAAAACGTCGGCCTGTCACCGAGGTCGGTCGAGTGGCCTGGCATCGAACCCGAAGCGATGCTGCACAAAGGCATTGCGGCATCGAGATCGCCCGCCGGCGCTCCCGCCATCACCATCAGCTATTTTACTTTCCCCGACGGCGCCTACCTGGGGTGGGCCATCTCGCGTTATTGGGGCGTGGGCAATTGGGCCAGCACCTTGTGGGGCCGCCTGCCCGTTGACCCGCCGGGCGCGAAGGAAGAGGCCGAACTCGTTCTGCCCTACAACCAATGGGAAACTGCCCACGCGCTCGAAGCGCCGGGGCGCGACGTCATCGATCTCCAACTGGCCTTTATCCGCGCCTCGCGCGACAACGGCTGGCGCGATGCGCAGGGACGCGACGCCTGGCAGCGCGTGCAACGCTGGCCGGAATATTTGACCCGGAACAATGTTGGCTACAGATTTGTGACCACGCGCGATTTGGAGGCCGACCCTTCGAGGCTGTCCACTTCCCTGCCGCTGGTGCTCGACGGGTGCGCCCATGTGAGTGACCGCGTTTGCCAAACCCTTCGCGAATTCGTTACTCGCGGTGGACGCGTGTGGGTGGCCCCGCCGCTCGGCGAATGCAATGAATTCGCCCAGCCCCGCGCGAAGTCTCTGCTCGAACTCCTGCGCGAAGATGCAAGCATGCAACAACGCATTGTGGTGATTGATCCTGAGTTAGGGCCAGGAATTGTGCCGGAATTAATACGAAAGGAACTGTTTGCGCCGCGGATTCGTTATGTCAACGGCCCAAACGGCTGGTCGGCCCGCTTGCGCGTCCACGGCCAACGCTTGTGCCTGCATCTGCTGAATGCAAATTTGCAGGGCGAACCCCACCCCACCATCATGGATGGGCGCGGCGGCCAAATTCTCCACAACATCCATGCCGAACCGGCGCGCGAGCCGCTGGTTCTGGATGTGAACTGCACCGACCTTCCCGGACTTTCGGGCGCGACGCTGGAAAGCCCGGATTTGCAGGGCCCCCGCGCTGTTGCCGCCCAATCCGGCAAGATCGGACGCTGGCAAATGTCCATCAACCTGGAAGGCGTCCGGCTCTATGCCGTGGTGACGGGGCAGTAGATGGAGTACGGTAAACAGCATAGCGGAGAGGGGTTTCGAGGCATCCTCCCTGTCTGCCGTCTACTGTCTACCGTCTCCCTTTCCTCTTTCATGGCGATTGATAATGCCGCGACAAGTGCGCGCCCCACAGCGGCAGCTCATGGTTTCATCCGTATGGTCGTAGTTATAATCGACGGTCAACTCCTCGCCCTTGCGAATCGCGCGCAGACTCATATAGATAATATGACACTTCATAATGCGCGAAACCAAATTGGGCTGGCACGAGTGATTGATCAACTCCGCGCCGGAGCCGCCCACTCCGCCGTCGAGCGTCCAGTGATCGTCCAGGACAAAAAGGTAGGGAGTCTTCCCGCGCCGCTCCGCCTCACGCGGTCCGATCTTCTCGCCCCGATACTCGATCACCTTGCGGTTGGCCGGGATGTTTTCAGCCGCGTAAACGCCCCAGCGGTGAATCCTGGACTCGGCGGCCCGAAGGCGATAACAGCAGTACTGCGGATCAATGACCGGAACAGCCGCCGAACCATTCTTGGACTTGGCCATACCAAAAACCTAGCGTCTCCTTGTGGGATTGTGACCCTTTCACCCTATCATACCAAACAGCACCAAGTTTACGAACAACTCCGCCTCCCGCTCAACTCAAGCGTGAGCTTCACCGAAATGCGTGCCTCATGCCTTCCACACGACTTCCCACGAAGCGGCGCTGGGAGTCACAAGGAGGATTTCACCTTGCCGGCGGACTTCCGCGCCGATGATCTTGTCGAAGCGCCAGCGGGTGCCCAGCGTCGCCGGTATGTGAACATTCGCCGGCTCGGGTCCCGTGCCGCGTTGAAACTTCATGCGCCAGCCCGCGTGGCGATCGAGCGGCTCGAGGCTCAGATCGATCCGGCCGAAACGCGTGGGAGATTGAACAACGCTCATGGGCTCGGCGCCGGCCAGTTCAAAATCGCCCACGCCGGCGAGCAAACGCAGATCGCGGCCATCTTCCAGCGCCAGCATGTGGCGCAAATAAAGCACGCACTCCGCGCTTGCCCAGTTGTGGGGCATGTCGCCGACGTAGCCCGCCGTCAAACTTCCACGCACGGGCTGTTCCTCGCGCCAGCAATAGGGCGGCGAGGCATGGTTGAGGAAACCCGTAAAGGTCGAGCGTGCCCAATCCGCCAATCCCGCCCACAAATAGACGTGGGCCACGAAACCGGCGTTGTAATTCCAGACGCCGCCGTGCGGCAGCCAACCGGTTTCGGCGGGAATATCTTCCTGGGTGCAGGCCTGCATCAAGCGGATATGACCTTGCACAATCGGATCGTCCTTGGCAAACACAAGGCCCGGATAGATGGCGTGAGACAACGCCCACTGCGCCCCCTGCGGCCGGGGCCGGTCCCATTCATTGGGCGCCGCCCACTGGGGGTCCTCCTTCACCACCATGGGCAGATACTCGAACCCGTCGGGGTGACGGCGCATCTCCTGGCGAGCCGCGGCCAGAAGAGCCGAGCGCAATTCCGCGTAAAACTGCTTCGCGCCTGCCGGGTCAGGCAGACCCAGCCGCTCCATCGCTTCCGTCACGGCTTTCAATCCCGCCAGAACCCAGACGGTGTTGGTGAATTCGGAATGAATGCCGCCCAGCCCGCCATCACCGGTGCCCGGCGCCAGAATTCCATACCGGCCGTTCACGCTGCCGTCGGTCTTGGCTTCATTTCGCCGCGCTTCGAGAAATTTCACGGCGCGCGCCACGTTCGGCTGCATGGAGCGGAAGTAGCTCCAGTCCTGGCTCAGCTCGGCCTGCCGCACCAACGTGAACATCGCGATGCTGGATCCCTTCCAGAACCCGGTTCCACCGCCCGCCACCACGGCTCCACTCGCCTCCTGGTGCTGCCAGGTGGCTTCCAATCCGTCCTGCGCAGCCGCGTCGTAGCCCAGGTAGCGTGCGGCCTCCAGAAGGAAGTTGCCGTCCACCACCCACAGGCCGCGATAAACCGTAGGCCCCACTTGAAACGTGAGCTTGCCGGATTTCACTTCGCGGGCCTGCTGGATGTTCCGCGCGCAGGCCACCAGAAAATCACCGTGGGGACCAGGAAATTCCAGGGAGACCTTTCCGTCAAAGGGCTTCCAGTTCTGCCAGTACTCTCGCGCCTCCGTCAGCAGTTGGTCGGGATGAGTGAGGCCGTCCGTGAGCTTTTCCACCTCCTGCCCTTCTTGAGGAAAGCGCAGGAAACAGCGAAACGGCTGGCCTTCCGAAATAACGGCAGCTTTCATTCGGTACGTCGTTTGCACTCCGCCGACCTCGGAACGCGAAAGGGACTTGTCACTGAGCAGAAACGGCGGCGCCTGCTCATTGTCCAGGCGCAGGACGGCCGTTTCCGGAGTACTCTGGAGATTGACCTCCCGTTTGGTTTTCAGGATCACCAGTGGAACCGCCGCCACCTTGTGTTGGATGCGGGGTTCAATCTCCAGAATCACATTGTCGACGCGGCCTTCTCCAGCGCGCTGCGTTGCGAAGGTGGTGATGTGCAGAAAGGCTTCCGCGCGGTCGAGGCGCGTGTGAACAATGGGGACACCGGGAGCTTCCAACCGCTGCGCACCCACCTGATTGTCTTCCATCCCCAGGAGGGAGAATTCCACCACTTCCGGGAAGTAAGCGATCCCGCCGCCTTGGCCCGGGTGGCCGCAGCGCAGCTCGCCGCGGTGGCCAATCAAGCTTTTGTGCGGATCGTCCGGGTAGCAGTAAGCCGTCTGCCAGGAAAGCGGCGAGTAGCGGAAGTCGATGGCGCTGGAGGGGCTTTGAATATCAGGATTAGGACCTTTGCTCTCGGCCTCCAGCGCGGGCAGGCTTGATGCGCCGGCCAGCCTCGGCGAGGAGCCTGCCACGGCGGCTGTCCCCAGCCCGACGCTTACATCGTGAAGGAATTTGCGGCGTGTGGATTCGCGCATGATTTACTCTCCTGCGAGGGAGGTGTGAATCTGTCAGTAAACTTGCCAGACGATCCTTGTGGTCGTCATCCCAGGGCGAAATAGTATACGGCGAAGCGCGTAGGGCCGCACACCAATAAGTAGGACCATTGGGCCATTGAGTGATTTGCGATTTGGTGATTTTCGATTTTCGAGGTCAACGGGTTCATTCATCCTCTCGGCGGAGGCTGCCCTCTCCAGCCGCCTTGACGCCAAAGGCCATTTACAAAAGTTGGAGGGCATTCTAAGATTCCAGCATGAATAATGATCCCCGCACTCGACGCCGGGATGGTCCGGCAAATCAAAAGGGGCGGCCTTGGTCGTAACCGCCCGGGAAGCTCGACTCCGCGGAAGCGCATGAAAAATACAGTCCTCATTGTTGACGACGAACCGGGCATCCGTAAGTCCCTCACCGATGTCCTTCAGGACGAGGGCTATGGAGTGGAATCGGTAGGCAGCGGTGAAGCTTGCCTGGAAACTCTCCAAACCCGCAAATTTGACGCCGTCCTGCTCGACATCTGGTTGCCCGGCCTGGACGGGATTCAAGTGCTGGAAAAAATCCAGGCCCTGCAAGCGCCTCCCACGGTCATCATGATTTCAGGACACGGCACCATTGAAACGGCGGTGCGCTCCACCAAGCTTGGCGCCTTCGATTTCATTGAGAAGCCACTTTCCATCGACAAGACCCTGCTGACCCTTCGCCACGCCCTGGAGCAGTCCCAATTGGCCGCGCAAAACCGCGAGCTGCGCGAGGAGCTTCGGGGCCGCGACCGCATCATCGGTGACAGCATCCCCATGAAGGCCCTGCGCCAGCAATTGGCGCTCGCCGCCCCCACCCATGGCCGCGTGCTCATCTACGGCGAAAGCGGCACGGGAAAGGAACTGGTGGCCCACGCGCTGCACAATCACAGCCAGCGCGCCGAGCAACCATTCGTGGAGGTCAACTGCGCCGCCATTCCCGAGGAGCTTATTGAGAGCGAGCTTTTCGGGCACATCAAAGGGTCCTTCACCGGCGCGCTGGAGGACAAGACGGGCAAGTTCGAACAGGCTCATGGCGGCTCGCTGTTTCTTGACGAGGTGGGCGACATGAGCCTGCGCACGCAGTCCAAAGTGCTGCGCGTCATCGAGGAGCAGCGCTTCACGCCGGTCGGCTCCGGCGTCCCCCTCACCGTGGATGTCCGCATCATTGCCGCCACCAACAAGCACCTCGAAGACGAAATTCAAAAGGGAAATTTCCGCGAAGATCTCTTTTACCGCCTCAATGTGATTCCCTTCTATGTCCCCCCGCTGCGCGAGCACGCGGAGGACACTCCCACACTGGCCAACTTCTTCCTGGCGGAATTCGCCCGCGCCTATGGGCGCCGCCCCAAGCACTTCGCGGATACGGCGATGGAAATCCTGATGGCTTATCGCTGGCCCGGAAACGTGCGGGAACTCAAGAATCTCGTCGAGCGCCTGGTCATCATGGTGCCCGGCGAGCGGATCGAGCGGCGCCATCTTCCCCCCTCCCTGCACCAGGATGGGGCGCGCTCCGGGCCTGCCCCCAAATTCCCCACGGGGGGATTCTCCAGCCTTCAGGAAGCGCGCACCGCTTACGAGCGCGACTACATTCTGCGCACCCTCGATGAGCATCAGGGGAACGTGAGCCGCACCGCTGAAGCCCTGGGCCTCGAACGCAGCCACCTGTACCGTAAAATGAAATCCCTGGGAATTGCCGTCGGAAGTTAATCAGCATTCAGCCGGTCAGGCGGACATTGGATTGGGCGGGCCGTGGCAGGCCCCGAGAGGGCCAACGGTGAGTAGCCGATGGCTTATTCCCCGACTTGCTGTGACCCCGCCGGCCGCGGTCTTCAGGCGCGGATTGTAAATTCAGATTAACATCTGCGGAAGCCTCACCACCCTGTGTTATGCTCGCTTCTCACTCAAGAAGCTGCCCAGCGAGACAACCAGAGGCACGCTCCGGGAATCGAAGAAGAGGCAACAGAGAATGACATCCGATCGGAAGGGTAGGAGACAATGAGGAAAGTCCTCAGCTTTACGGCAAAGGCAGGTGTGGCGGTTGCGGCGGGTTTTCTGGCAGCTTCGCTGGTCAGCGTGGCGCGCGCCCAGGACAAGACGCAACTGACCGGTCACTGGAATTTCAATCAGGACCAGAGCGACGATGCGCAGATTAAGGTTCAAGAGGCGCAGCAAAACAGCAAGATCAACGCCAACACCGGCGCGGGTGGTAACTATCCGGGTGGCGGAGGCGGGTACCCCGGCGGGGGTGGCGGCTATCCCGGCGGGGGCGGGGGCTATCCCGGTGGCGGCGGCATGGGACGCGGTGGCATGGGCGGAATGGGCGGCGGCGGTGGCATGGGTCGCGGCGGCCGTCAGGCAACGCAGAGTGGTAGTAACATCAGCCAAGAGCAGTGGGATCGCCTCCAGGAGAATCCCAAGTACCTGCGCATCGACCAGCGCTCTGACCAGATTGTGGTGGTTGACGACTCCGACCGTGCCAAAACCTTTTACCCTGACGGCAAAAAACATGACGATAAAGATGCGGGCGGGAATAAGATCTCGACCAAGGCCTCGTGGGAAGGCGGCGCTTTGATTGCTGAGACCAAGATGCCCCACTCGCAAAAACTCACGGAAACGTTCCGCGTCAGCGATGACGGCAAACAGCTCTATGTGACGAGCCGATTCGAGGCGCCCTCGCTCGCCGGGACAGTCAGCATCCGGCGCGTGTACGACATGGCAAAATCGTCACCGCCATCCAAGTAGCGATCGGGACGGGATAGGATCTACTCGGGCGAACCGCTGCCACCGCGGTAATCCAGTTCGGCGATGACAGCGGTGTTGTTGCGCCAGTGCGGCTGGACTTTCACGTGCAGTTCAAGATAGACACGGGGGGGAAGCAGTTTTTCCAGCTCCAGCCGCGCCTCGGTGCCGATTTCCTTCAGGCGAGCCCCACCTGCCCCAATCACAATCGGCTTCTGCGAATCCTTTTCCACAACAATCGTGGCATGAAGCCGCGTGATCAGCGCCTCCTCCTCGAACCCGTCAATGAGGACCGCGGTAACGTAAGGCATCTCGTGCTTGGTGTGGCGGATGACCTTTTCGCGAATAATTTCACTCGCCAGAAAGCGTTCCGGCTGGTCGGTGTATTCATCGGCGGGAAAGTACGGCGGGCCCTCCGGCAGCCGCTGGACAATGGCCGCCAGCATTTCCGCCAGCCCCTCGCCGCGCAGAGCGGATATGGGAAAAATCTCCTCGAATCCGTACAGCTTTGAGTAACGATCCATCAGCGGCAACAGGTCGGGCTTGTGCACCCGATCAACCTTGTTCAAAGCCAGAATCGCGCGCGGGGAGTATTCGTTCAGAAGGTCGATGACGAACTCATCGCCCCGGCCGAACTTCTCGGTCGCATCCACGATCAGCACGGCCAGGTCGCGATCCGCCAGCGCCTGCCGCACATAATTCATCATCTGTTCGTTTAACCGCGAAAGCGGCTTGTGGACACCCGGGGTGTCCATGAAAATCACCTGGGCATCGGGGCGATGCAGGATCCCCAGAATGCGATTGCGCGTGGTCTGGGGAACCGGCGTCACAATTGAAACCTTGGACGCCACCAGCGCGTTCACCAGCGTGCTTTTTCCGGCGTTGGGACGCCCTACGACAGCAACAAATCCTGATTTGAAGGTGGCTGTTTCAGACATGGGTAGGGTTCGCGGAAGGCGGGCTGGGCGGAACCTTCATCCGCACCTTAAGAACCGTCCGCTGATTTGCCTCCAGCACTTCGAATGTCAAGCCGTGACTCTGTACTTTCTCACCCGCGGCTGGCACGTGCCCGAGTTGATTCATCACCAGGCCCGCCACGGTGGAGTAATCGGTCGCCTCCAGCGGCACGTGCACCTCACCGGCAACCTGCGCCAGCTCCGCGTGCCCGGAGAGGATGTAGCTCAACGCCGACTCCTTGACGATGTCGCGCGCGTGGGGCTCCACTTCATCGCGGATTTCGCCCACGATCTGCTCCACCAGGTCCTCAATTGTAATTAACCCCGAAACGCTGCCGTACTCATCGATCACCATCGCCATCTGGGTGGTGGATTGTTGCAGTTCCTTCAAGAGGTCGCGGATGGGCTTGGTTTCCGGGACGAAGGGCACGGGCCGCACCAGGTCACGGAGCGTCGCGCGCTTCTGCTCCTCCGGGGTCAATTCCATCAGGTCGCGCACGCTGATGAAGCCCTCGATGTGATCTAATTGGCCGGAGTAAACCGGGTAGCGGGTCAATCGTTTGGTGCGAAATAAACCGCGCAGGTCTTCCACGGAGGAGTTGATTTCGATGGCGGCAATTTCCGGCCGAGGCGTCATAATTTCGCGGGCCACTTTATCGCCGAACTTGACCACCGATTGCAGCAGCTCGCGCTCCCCTTTCTCAATCAGGCCCTCCTCCTCGCCGGTCGCAATCAGCTCCTGAAGATTTTCCTGTGGCGAGGGCGGCTCGGGCTCCGGCTCGGTGGGCTCCAGCAGGCGCGCGATGGTGGTGGAGATGAGAATCGGGAAGGTGAGCGGCAACGCCCAAAGCACCAGGCTCCGCACCACCGATTCCCAGCGCTCCAGAATTACTTCCGGTTCGTCGTGCCGCACCACCAGCATGAAAGGGATCAATTGATCGGCAATGGCGACGGCGGCAAGAACGATGAGCAGCGCCGTGCCCAGATCACTCCAAAAGTGATCCGGCCGTCGCCAGATCAGCAGGCCGGTCAATCCCACCGCGAACAGGTGCATGGAGGCACCATGCAAAGCGGAAATCGACACGCCCACTCTTTCGCGATTGGGACGAATGCGCCCGTGTTCGCTCGGCCCAAAGACCTTGCGCGCCCCCACGGGCGTCAGGCGCCGCATCAAAAGCCGGAGGTAGGATGCGACGGAGCCCAGCGCCAGCAATAATGCCAGCACCGCCACCCACGCGATCGTCAGGATGAGCCGTTGATCCATAAACAAAGCGAAAGACAACTCAAAAAACAAAACGCAAAAGGCAAAAGTCAAAAGCTCAAACGACCTCGGCTTTGACCTTTGACTTTTGCCTTTTGAATTTTGTCTTTGGCCTCTTGAATCTTGAATTTTGAATTTTGAATTGCCGTTCCCGCGCGAGCCTGCCCGCCACCCCCAACTGCTCGCGTAATGCCAGTTCGAGCGCAATCATTTCGCCGCTATCACGTTCGTGGTCATAACCCAACAAGTGAAGTGCCCCATGCAGGATCAGCCAGCGGATTTCATTGAGCGCCGAATGCCCTTCTTCGCGGGCATTGCGCCGGGCGGTCTCGACAGAAATCACCACGTCGCCCAGAAAATTGGTGATTCCACCCTGTTGCAGAGGGCGTGAAGGCGGGCGTGGCTCCAAGAGAATGGGGCCCGCCGCTTCTTTCCAGGGAAAGGAAAGCACATCCGTGGCGTGATCCCTGCCGAGGTAGGCAAGGTTTAAGCCGCGAATCGCTTCATCATCGACAAGGCAAATGTTGAACTCCCAATTCCCCAGGCGCAACCGCCGCTTGAGGTTCCGCGCGAATGCCGTCAGGGAGGCACTGGGGATCACATACCGTTTCTGAAGATTAACCAGCACGATGTCTCTGGAGAAAAGTGGTTAGTGCTTAGTGGCTAGTAGTGATCAACCCACTGACCGCTAGCCACTAACCACTATGCACTAACCACTGCTTTTCTCCCCATTGGCTTTGGCGGCGCGCACCTGGTCGAACTCTTCGTAGGCGCGAATGATCCGCTGCACCAGGCTGTGCCGCACCACGTCGCGCTCCGTGAAGTAAATGATGCTGATTCCGGTCACCTTCCCCACCACTTCCACTGCCTCGACCAGGCCGGAGCGCCGCCCGTTGGGAAGATCGATCTGCGTGACGTCACCCGTTACCACCGCCTTGGAATTAAAACCCAGGCGCGTCAGGAACATCTTCATCTGCTCGCTCGTGGTGTTCTGGGCTTCGTCCAGAATCACGAACGCGTCGTTCAGTGTCCGCCCACGCATGAAGGCGATGGGCGCAATCTCAATGATGCTTTTCTCGATATAGCGATCCACGCGGTCCGGATCCAATACGTCATAGAGGGCGTCGTAGAGTGGGCGCAGGTAGGGGTTCACCTTCTCCTGAAGGGTGCCGGGCAGGAATCCCAACCGCTCGCCGGCTTCCACCGCCGGCCGCGCCAGAATAATGCGGCTGACCTCTTTGGTGAGCAGCGCATCTACCGCCATCGCCACCGCCAAATAAGTCTTGCCGGTGCCCGACGGCCCAATGCCAAAGACCATGTCGTGGCGCTCCATGGCATCAATGTAACTGCGCTGGTTCAGACCTTTAGGGGCAATAGATTTTTTGCCGAAGCTGCGGGGCCGGCCCGCTTCCGCCAAACCTCTCAAGCTGGCTTCGGGATCCTGGCTGATGATGCGCAGAAAACCTTCAATTTCCGCGTTCTCAAAGCGCGTTCCACTTTCCACCAACGCCGCGTATTCCTCCACCATGCGTTGCGCCCGGCGCACGTTGGCTTCGTCGCCTTCAATCTCCAGCGACTCCTCACCCAAATGCGCGGAAACCTGGAAACACCGTTCGAAGAGCTTCAGGTTTCCATCATACGTGCCCACGAGAGCCGGCACGCCCCTTCGTATTTTGACACTGGCCATCATAAGGTTCGAAGTGTGAGACATGCCTCCATTTCAGAAAATACACATGATGCGGGATTCGATAGAATGCCGCCGGTTGGCAGTCGTGGAAGGTGGATATACGTTCATTAATTCACCCCGATGCTAATTGAGGCGGCCATGAAAGTCAAGTTGTGGTGGCGGCGAAAGGATCTGGCCATCGGGCCATCTAAGACCAACCACGCAACCAGCCGATGGGTCGATGAGCCGATGTCGGCGCGCTACCCCAATTTCAAAAAATGCAACCTGGCCCAGGCGAATTTCGTATTTTCTGTTGAGTGGGGAGGTGTGAGTGAAAAGAAAGTTCCTGATATTGGTTGTGGCAGTTCTGGCTTTTACTGTCTCTCTGGCAGGACAACAACATAAGGTGAAACGCCTGGATGGCAGCATCATCCGGCCCGAAGAAATTGACGAAACGGTGATACGCCTCATGAAAGCGGCGGAAGTTCCGGGCGTGGGCCTTGCCCTCTTCAACGGTGAAAAGATTGCCTACCTCAAACCGTATGGTATGCGCGACAAAGAGAAGAATCTGCCCCTGACTGTAGATACTGTAATGTACGCAGCTTCGTTCACCAAAGTGGCGTTTGCCTACCTGGTGATGCAGCTTGTAAGCAACGGAACGCTGGACCTCGACAAACCTGTTTATGAGTATTTGCCGACGCCTTTGCCGGAATACCCAGACTACACGGACCTGGCCGGCGATCCTCGGTACAAAGGCATCACCGCGCGGATGTTGCTGAGCCACACTAGCGGGTTCCCGAATTGGCGGGCATTTGAAGATGACCGCAAGCTGAAGATCCATTTTGAGCCGGGCTCGAGGTATGCGTATTCGGGCGAGGGGATTATTTTGCTGCAACTGGTCATTGAGACGATTACGCAGAAGCCGCTGGAAGAGCTGATGCAGAAACACATCTTTCGGCCTCTGGGGATGACACGCACCAGCATGGTGTGGCAGGACCGGTTCGAAAGTGACTTTGCCACGGGCTATGACGAGTATGGACGCTCCCTGGGTCCGGACAAACGAAAGAAAGCTGACGCGGCGGGCTCAATGAGCACAACCATTCACGATTTTGCGAGGTTCATGCAGGCGGTGATGAAGGGTAAGGGCTTGTCAAAACAAATGCGAGAGCAGATGCTCAGCCCGCAGATTCAGATTCCGTCAAAGCACGAGTTCCCCACCTTTGAAAATGAAACAACCGACGAAAACAAAACGATTCGGCTTAGCTATGGCCTGGGGTGGGGTCTTTACTGGACGCCATACGGCAAAGCGTTTTTCAAGGAAGGGCATGCCGACGGCTGGAGGAACTACACGGTCTGCTTCGACAAGAAGGGCCTGGGCATCGTCATCATGACCAACAGCGGAAATGGCGAGGGGATCTACAAGGAAGTCCTGGAGAAAGTCCTCAGGAACACGTTCACGCCGATCGAGTGGGAAGGCTTTACTCCTTATGACCAGTTGCCGCCGCGCGCCCCGCTGACCCAGCACACGGAGGTGCATGTCGATCCCGCGGTGTTGGAAAGGTACGTTGGTCGTTGCGGAGAACCGCCCAACCTCATCCTCGTAATCCGGCGGGAGGGCGATCACCTGCTTGTCCAGGAGAACGACGAGCCCAAGCAGGAGCTTTTTCCGGAGAGCGAGAAGGACTTCTTCTCGAAAGTTGCGGACGATGTTTTCACATTCCAAACGGACAACCAAAACCACGTAACAGGAATCATTCTGCACACAGGTGGCCGGGATCTACGGACAAAACGAATCGACTAGGATGTTTGCGCGGGAGCCTGCCCAGCGCGGGCTGGCTCAGAGTGACTCTTCACACGCTCCATGTGCGGCATCTTGACTTTCACTCGCCGCTCCGCTGCCCGGACGGCTCTGCTATAATTCAATGTTCACCGCAGCATTCGCCACTCGCTTCGTAAAGGCGATTCCAGGCTTGCCCGGCGAAGTTGCATCCAACGACAGCAGCAGAGGGAGCGCTCATTGTTACCGGAGATCCAACAGAGGATACAGTCCAAGTTTGTGGAGGCCGTGCGCGCGGCGTTCAATTTGGAGGTTGCCCTGCCGGCTCTTGACTCACCTCCCAACCTGGAGATGGGCGACATCTCTCTGGCGGGATGCTTTGAGTTAGCCAAGCAGTTGCGTCAGCCTCCCCGCAAAATTGCCGAGCAGCTCGTTCCGTTGGTCTCCACGCTGAAAGGGGTGGAGCGCGTCACCGTGGCCGGGGCCGGCTATTTAAATTTTCACCTTGATCGAGCGCAAACCGCCGCGCGGCTTTTTACCCTGCGGAGCTCCCCAGACGCCACCACAAATAGCGGGCGCGGCAAAATCCTGGTGGAACATACCAGCATAAATCCCAACAAAGCTGCGCACATCGGCCACCTTCGCAACGCCGTGCTGGGAGACACCTTTGTGCGTCTGGTGCGCTCCCGTGGTGAGAACGTCGAAGTGCAAAACTACATTGACAACACGGGCGTGCAGGTTGCCGACGTGGTCGTGGGGTTTCTCCACCTGGAAAAGACAACGGTGAAAGATGTTGAAGCGCTGATCCACGACGCCTCGGTGCGCTTCGATTATTACTGCTGGGACCTCTACGCACGCGTCTTCCAGTTATATGAGGAAGACAAAGAGGCTCTCAAATGGCGCGCCCAGGCCCTGAAGGACATTGAAGAAGGCCACGGAGAAACCGCCGCCATGGCGGATCTGATTTCCACCGCCATTGTCCGCACCCACCTGGAAACGATGCTGCGGCTGAACATCGAGTACGACTTGCTCGCCCAGGAAAGCGAGATACTGAAACTCGATTTCTGGAAATCCGCCTTCGAGCTGCTCAAGAAGGAAAAAGCCATTCGTTTCGAGGACGCCGGCAAGAGCGCGGGCTGTTGGGTTATGGATCTGGCAGAGCCCGCGGCGGAGGGAGAAAGTGAGACGCCAGACGCCGACGACATCAAGATCATCGTGCGCTCCAACGGCACTGTGACCTACGTCGGCAAAGACATCGCCTACCACCTCTGGAAATTTGCCCTGCTGGGTAAAGACTTTGGATACGCCCCCTTCTATCGCTATCCCGACGGCCGTTGGGTGTGGCGCACCACCGTGAACGGACAGCCCGACGCGCCGCCCTTCGGCCATGCCAGCGCTGCCTACGCGGTCATTGATACACGCCAATCCTATCTCCAGAACATCGTCAACGCAGCGTTCCACACGCTCGGTTATCACGAGCGCGCCGCGAATCTTCACCATTTCGCCTATGAAGTCGTGGGACTCACCTCGCGCTGCGCCGAGGAGATGGGCATTGTCCTTAGCGACGAAGACCGCCAGCGCCCGTACGTGGAGGTTTCCGGTCGCAAAGGCCAGGGGGTCAAGGCCGATGACCTGATCGATACCCTGATCGCCCGCGCCGCCGAGGAGGTGAGTTCGCGCAACATGGCGCCGGAGCCGGCCGAGGTGCAGGACTACGCGCGCAAGATCGCCGTCGCCGCGCTGCGCTACTTCCTGCTGAAGTTTTCACGCCGCATCATCATTGCTTTTGATTTCAAGGAAGCCCTGGCCTTCGAGGGCGAGACGGGACCCTACCTGCAATACAGCATCGTGCGTGCGCGGAATATTTTCCGCAGGTTTCAGGAGTCACACCCGGAATTCGAGGCCGCGCAATTGTCGAGCGCCCTTGCTCCGGAACAACTGCAAGAGTTTTTCAAGGGACAGGATGGCGGGGCGTTTTGGGAACTAACCCTGCTGGCCAGCCAACTGGAGACCATGGTGGGGCAGGCGATCAATAGCGAGGAGCCCGCCGTGGTGGCCAAATACGCGTTCCGCCTCGGGCAAGCCTTCAATAATTTCTATCATCACTTCCACATCCTGAGCGAACCGGACCCGTGGCGCCAACAATTCCTGTTGTACCTCGTCTACCTCACGGAGCGCACCCTGACCCTGGCCACCGAACAGATGGGCATCGAAATTCCCGACCGCATGTGAGCACGACGTGGCACGGGCAGCCTGCCCCGATTCATCGGGGTCCCGCCCGTGCGCATGGGCAAGATGCCCATGCTACGTCCTACGTGGCGAAATCTGTCAACAGTTGCACCAGCGTCCGCACGCCGTGGCCCGTTGGCCCCTTGGCGCGGTGCGGTTTCTCGTCATTCGCCCAGCGGGTGCCCGCGATATCGAGATGCACCCAGGGAGTATCGCCGGCGAATTCCCCGACGAACATAGCCCCGGTAATCGCTGCCCCGTAACGTCCGCCGGTATTCGCAAGATCAGCTATTGAGCTCTTATACAAATCCCTATAGTCGTCGTCGACGGGCAGTTGCCACATCTTCTCTCCCGCCACGTGGGCGGCGGCCAGCACACGATTCACCCAGTCCTTGTTCCATCCGAAAACACCGGTGGTAAAGGCGCCGAGCGCGATCACGACAGCGCCGGTCAGAGTGGCTGCGTCAATCAGGACCGTGCAGCCAAGCTTCTTCGCATAGGTTAGGGCATCGGCAAGCACCAGGCGGCCCTCCGCGTCCGTATTGAGGATTTCGATGGTCTTTCCGGACATGGAAGTGATCACATCGCCGGGCTTGAAAGCACTGCCGCTGGGCATATTCTCCGTCGCCGGAATCAGCGCCATGACGCGAACGCGCGGCTTAAGCTGGGCAATGGCCTGCATAACGCCGAGCATAGTGGCGCCACCCGCCATGTCGGTTTTCATCTCGTGCATATTTTCGCTGGGCTTGATGGAGATGCCGCCACTATCAAAGGTAATTCCCTTCCCGATTAATCCGATCACGGGCTGTTCCGGCGCGTCCTCCGGCGAGTAGCGGATGACGATCAATCTGGCAGGTTCCTGCTGGCTTCCCTGGGCCACGGCCCAGAACGCCCCCATCTTGAGATCCTGGATTTCTTTTGGCCCGAGCACTTCACACGTCAAGCCGAACCGTGTGGCCATCTCGCTTGCTCGCTCCGCCAGTTTCGCGGGTGTCATGAGATTGGAGGGTTCATTGACAAGTTCACGGGTGAAGTTTTGGGCCTCACCCAGAATGCGGCCGCGGTTAAGGGCGGATTCGGCCTCAGCCGGCAGCGTCTCACCGCCCGTCGCCAACAAAAGGTTGTCAATTCCCTTTTCACCGTTGCGTTCGGTCCGGTAGCGATCCGCGTCGTAATCGGCCACCAGTGCCCCTTCCACAATGGCCGCCACCGCGCCGGCGTCGGTGGAACCAAGAATCCAGGTTAGTTCCCGCACCCCGCGCGAGCGCAAATTCCTGACCGCCGCCCCCGCCAGATGACGAAGGTGCCCCTCGCTGAATTTCTCTCTCTTGCCGGCTCCCACCACCAGCAGTTTGGATGTGGCCATCCCCGCCGGCCATCGAAGCGGCGTGCATTCAAACGCCTTGCCGGTGAGTTCGCCTGCCGTTTGCAATTGCTCCAATAGCTTGCGAGATTCCGACGGCAATCGCTCCACGGTGCCACTGGAGGCAGGCGCATCCTCAAAGCAATAAGCAACGAGGGCCGAGGTGGTGAGCTGCGCGAGCGGTTCGGGCTGGAATGCAATGTTCACGGTTTAGTGCTCCTGTAAGATCAACTTGACCGTCGCCAAAAGCGACTATTGGTGCCTCCGGCGATGTTCGTGTATGTCCTGTTGCGCTTCACGGTCGATGGTGCGCTGCCGCGAGGTTTCACGGTGGTCGTAAACCTTTTTGCCCTTTGCCAGGGCAATCTCGCACTTAATCAGATTCTTCTTCAGATAAACGCGGGTCGGAATGAGCGTGAATCCCTTTTCTTGAACCCGGCCCGCCAGCTTATCGAGTTCCTGCCGATGGAGCAGAAGACGCCGGTCGCGCAGCGGATCGTGATTGGCGTAACTCCCCGCCGTGTACGGGCTGATGTGGCAATCGATCAGCCAAGCCTGGCCTTTCAGCACATCCACATAACTATCTTTGAGGTTGATTTTCCCGTCGCGAACCGACTTTACTTCCGTACCCGTCAACTCCACTCCCGCCTCAAATCTTTCCAGCAGATGGTACAGATGTTGCGCCTGGCGGTTGACGGCAAAGTGCTTTGGAGCGGGCTTGGAAGGCTTGGTCATAGTCCCGATTGACGTAAACATCTATTCAGATATGGATAATTTTAGCACAGCGGCTTCGACCGGTTCATACACAGAGCCCGAATTACTTTTCGGATGAAACGACGTAGTCTTTGAAGTAGCTCGTGCTGTCAGTCTTCGACCAGAGCCCAATCCGGCCCGCGACGGGGGGACGCAGAACGGGATTATTCGCCGGAAAAAGGTCCGGGTTCGGAGGCGTGCCATTGCGCCTTGGCGCGGGCTGGGAGCCCAGAGTGTATTCGAGGGCGAGTGCGCCATCCAACCAAGCGCGGAAGCTCGCGCCGGAGACCGACATCCTCAATTCGTGCCAGCCGTTCCGGTCGAGCATAAATGGCCTGGCTCGATCACTGAACTTTACATTACGACGAATGCCATTATGGAACTCCCACAGGCCCACGTTGTTTTCCGTATCATTGTAACGAACCGCCAGCCAGTCGCCGGTTTCCTTGACATTGAACAAGATTCCGGAGCAGCGATCGGCCTCGCCGGCAATCGTCTTGAACTTCATGCTGATGGTTCCGTCGGAAAAGTTCCCCACGCCTTTCAGCAGCGCGACCGGGTAATAGGCAAACTGTTTTGCATTGTCCATCAACTCTTCATTGGATGAGCCATAAAGCTTGCGAGCGGATTCGATCAACAGCTTGGTGGGATTGTCCTTGCTTGCCACCCAGGGCCGCCCATCCACCATGATGACGTTTTCGCCACTGACGTGCGTGATCACCCAGGTTCCGACAATAGGTTCAAAGGTGCTGGGAGCTGAGTTGGGTTTTTCCTTGCTGAGATCCACCTTGAGGTCTGTGGCGTTAAGCGGCTTCACTAATGCTGCCAACATCACCAGGCCGGTAATAAATAGTTTCGCTGTCTTCACACCTTCCTCCAATGCAAGCCAAAGCCAAAAATGACGACGAGTCCTGGCCAGACTAAATAAAACACCACCGCCGCGCCGCGGGGAGGAACAGCCAGCGGGTGCCCGCAAAAAACTTCCTCGGCGCTTTCCTCCGGCTGTTTAAGTCCCGCGAGCTCGTAAATCGTCGCCAGGACTGCTTCCTCGGTCGTCGCGCGGCTCATCAGGCTGCGACCGTTCAGCCTATACCAGATTTCTCCATAATGGGGGTTGCTTTGCTCAAACAACCCAATCGAGGTCGCATAGACATAGCTGATCTCCGCTGTCGGCATGATGCGGCGGAGCTTGGAAAACACTCGATGCTCAAGGTCTACCCGCCGGGGATCTTCCGGCGCGAGATGGGCTTCGATCTCGAGCGGCTTACGAATCTGCCGCAACGCCTGTTCGTCTGCCGGAGAGAACGAATTCATACGGTTTTCGGATGTGTCCCAACTCGGGTGCGCCAACCTGCAGGCGAGGATGACGGCGACTGTCAGCGCGCCTAAGGCCAGCGACTCCGCGATCCGGCGCCGAACGGCCACGCCCAGCCGCGTCCAAATCCCTCCCAGGGTCAGCCCAGCCACGATCAAGGTCAGGGCGGTCAACACAACATCCCAACGCACCAGACCGTGCTGGAATTGTGCCACCATGGCGGTGGGAGTGTAGTCAACCGCGCGCTCCCAGAAGCCGCCGTGCACGGCCGCGACGAAACTGATGATCCAGGTTCCAACCGTAATCGCCAGCGTCAGAATCGCCGCGGTGGAAGGATGCTCGGCCAGCGAAGCCGCCGCGACGGCAAGAGCAATGGTCAGGCCGGCATTCAGCATATGTCCCGCCAACACCGTGGCCAGCTCAGGCCAGTACAAAGTGCCGCCGTAGCTCCGCCACAACGCCATAGCTATCGCCGGGGCACCGAGGGCGAGGAGCCATGCCGCCAGCAACACCACCGCCTTGGCACCGATTCGCGCGAACGCGGACATTGGGTGTTGAATCTCCAGCTTCAGCGCGCCGCTTTGGCGGTCACCGGATACCACTCGGATCGCCACAAAGGGGAGCAGAAAAGCCGCCGCGATTTCGCAGGCGCTGAACGTGGGCGCCCAGATTCCCACTAGGGGCGAAAACGCTTCCCCCACGCCACCGGCGGTCCCTCCCCAGCCGCTCGCCTCGGCATAAGTACTCACGGCACTGATAAAGGACACGCCCACCAGCGGTCCCATGAGGAATACCAACACCCACCACGCCCATGAACTGATGAGTTCGCGCCATTCTTTTCGAAGCAGCCACGTCCACGGGCTCTCAGGTGAGCGCAAGGAAAATCTCCTCAAAATCTTGTGCGGGCGCATGCCCCTGCCGGCTACTCGCCGCCTCCCTCAGTTCCTCCAGCGTGCCCTCGGCAACCAGTTCCCCGCTGTTCAATAGCACAAAACGGTCGCAAATCCGCGCGGCGTCGGCAATTTGGTGGATGGACAAAACCAGCGTTCGACCGGCGGATACCTGCTTACGGAGAGTTCCTTCCAGCTCGCGGCTTTGCCTCAAATCCAGCCCTTCGAAGGGTTCGTCGATCAGGATGACTGGCTGCGGAGCAAGCAGGGCGATCGCTAGTAACACCCGCTTCCGTTGTCCTTTGGAGAGGGCGCCCACCGCCTTCCGCATCAGCGGGTCCAAATTCAAATCGCGAGCGACCTCGGCATACAGATCGCGCCTCCCGCCGAAAAAGCCCAGCATGAAATCCATCGCCCATCGAACTGACTGGTTCGGCCAAGGTGCGATGCCGTCCGGAACGTAAAAGAGAACCGCGGAGCGGCTGTGCCGGCAGGTCCGCGAGGCTCCAAAAGCGACCTCGCCGGGATCGGCGGCTTGAACGCCCGCGGTACATTCCAGCAGCGTTGTTTTGCCCGCGCCATTGGGACCAATAACGCCGAGGATTTCGCCGGATCGGATCGTAAATCCCACGTCGTGGATGGCCGTGATGCGCCCGTATCTCTTGGTCATACCGCTAACGGAGGCTAAGATTTTGGTTTCCATAAGGCCAGAGCTGTGCTGGGATCACTGTTCAGAAGAGCAACTCGACGGAGAATTGAAGCTCGCGAGCGGGAAGTTGGTTCGTGATGCCGGCGTTGGGCTGACCGAAGCCCACGCCCGGGCTGGTCCCGTTGCCATACGTGGCGCTATACCCGACGAAATTGGCGTGGTTGAAAACGTTGAAGGCTTCCGCCCGCAGGTTCATTTTCAAATTTTCCCTGCCCAAGCCGATCGGCCGCTCCACGAAAGGCGATATGTCGTAGATGGGCCGGCCGTGCCCGGCGTTGCGTGCGACGACCGCGCCGTTGATGACCGGGCGATCGGTCTCCGCGCCGGTGTCACCGCCATTCGTTGAGCCGGTAACGATGTTGTACGGCAATCCCGAAGCCAGCGTGCCTACCCCGCCCAGCCGAAACGAGAAAGGCGCGGTGTAAATGCCGCTCAACACGAATCGATTCCTCTGATCGTAAATGGCGTTGCCCACCTCGGCAGCACCGGTCACTCTCGGATCATTCGGATTCTGGCTGGGAATATCCGGATCGACGTTGTCGAGGGCGTGTGACCATGTGTAGCTGGCCAGCATGGAGACGCCGCGCCGGAAGCGCCGGCTGAGGCTCACGTCCAGGGCATCATATTTCGCAAACCCATCGTTGACGTCGCTCTGGATCACGCTGTAGGGAGGCTGGGGATTCGTGGCTTTGGCCGGATTGCAAGCGGTTCCGGCCTGGGTGTACCAATAAATCCAATACGGCCGCGTGCAGTTGGCCGCTTGCGCGGTCCTCGTCTGGCCCTGCGCCGTGCGCACAAAAGAAGCCGGCGGATCGACGTCCAACGGCCGGTTAATCCGCAGGGTATGCGATCCGACGTAATCCACATTCAGCACCCACCCTGGCTTCAGTTCGCGCTCGACGCCGATCGTCCATTGCTCCGTGTAAGGGCTTAGGAGAGCGTTCTGATATCCGAGCAATGTTGAGGTGGGAAAAAACTGATTGAGGTAGCTGCTCTCGCCGGGCCGCACGTAGAGACTGAGGACCGGAGCTACTGCTCCGGCTGGAAACGCGGGCAGCGGCGCCGCAGAAACGCTGGAAGGAAATCCCACTTGCCCCGGCCCCGCCGTATAGTTGAAAACCCCCGTTGGGCCGGACAACGCGTAATTCGCGGCGTTGTTATCGACAATCTGTGAGTAGTAAATACCGAAGCCGCCACGAATCACCGTCTTGCCTTCACCCCTCACGTTGTAAGCAAAACCGATGCGCGGGGCGAAACCCTTATCGAAATCCGTAAAAGTCTGGCGCTCGTAGCGCAGGCCCAGGTTCACCGTCAGGTCGTTCCTGAGTTTGTAGTCATCCTGCACGAACATCGAGAAGAGCGTGTCGTCCACCGTATATTGCGCGTTGCCGTAACTCTGCGTATACGATGCGACGTTACTGATGTTATCCAGGTACGAGGAGCCCTCGCACACGCTCAAGGCCTGCGTGCAGGTGTTGTAAGTGAATTGGCCCAGGTACATCGGGCCACCAAATTCTTTACTGTTTCCGCCGTTATGCGCCTCGATGACATCGCCGCCGAAAGTGATGGTGTGGCGCGAGCGCGTCGCGGAAACCACATCGTTCACCTCGTATTGATGATTCAGGAGCAGTGCGGATTGAGAAGTACCGGAAGTGAACGTGCCGCCGGTGGAGATAGGAACTACAAATTGCGTGCCGTAAATCACCGGACCGAACTCCGTAATAGGCGAAGCAAGTTGAAATTGCAGGCGAACGTTATTGATCAGGGTCGGGCTTAAGACCGCGGTTTCACCCAATACCGCATCATAAGTCCGCTTGCGGAAGATGCGGTCAACGCTGGGCAGGCTGTTACCGCCGACCGTGCCATTGGGGTTGGTGTCGTAAAACCGGTCGAGGTTTCCCCGGAAAAACAGGTTGTTGCCCGCATTAAGCTGATGGTCCACCCGCAGCAGGCCGAGCCAGTCTTGATAGTGGCCGACGAAATTTCCCGGCTCGATGGGCGAGATGACGGGCGAGGTCCGGCTCTGCCAGCTATATTCGCTTTGCGCGAAGAATTGCGTTCGGCCACCGCGGCCGAGGGGCCCGGAAATGTTCGCCGCTCCCTGGCCCAGCGTATCATTGGTGATTTGATTGCCACTGGTCGCCGTGGTCGAAGTGAATCCGGAGAGCCTCGCCTCAGTGTCCGAAGGACGTCCTAAGGCCAGCACGCTGCCGTGAAAATCATTTCCTCCTCTTTGCGTTACGATGTTGATGACGCTTCCCGCCGTGAAGCCATACTGGGCCGAAAACGAGTTGGTGAGCACGTCCATTTCCTGCACGGTATCGACGCCGAAATTGGTGAAGATGGTTTGGCGGCCCCAGGCATCATTCGCGTTCGCGCCGTCCACCTCGAACCAAGCCTGACGCCGCCCGGTGCCGTTCGTGGTGAAGAGGTCCTGGTTCATGAACACGTCACCCTGATTAATGGCCGGGCGGTTGGCTGAACTCAGCAGCGGTAGATAAGTGATCCGCCGGTTGATCAAGGGCGTCGTTTCGATTTGCGGGACGCTCAGCGTGGATCCCAGCTGCGGCTCGTCCGCGCGCACTCCGCCGGCCTCGCCGATAACGGTTACTTTTGTCTGGCCGCCCGCGAGGGCAAGTTCCAGGTTCACCTCGGCCGTGGTTCCCGCCGCCAGAGTGATATCGCTGAGCGTTCGCTCGCCGAAGCCCTGCTTCTGCGCAGTCAGGCGATACGTACCTGCAATGGAAAGGCCGCCCAAAGAAAATCCACCGGACATGTCGGTCTGTGTGCTGCGTTTGAATCCCGTAATCGAATTCGTCGCGGTCACCTGTACGCCGGGAATCGCCGCGCTGCTCTGGTCCGTAATGCGCCCATGGATGGTGGCTGAATCCGGCGTTTGCGCGCACAGAAGTCCTGTCACAAAGAGAATAACAATTGAGATAACCCTTGCAGTTCGAAGCATCGATCCTCCGACGAGTCAGGTCAGCCGTTTATCTTCTCACCGCTTCGCCACCGGCGGCCCTTACTCCTCATCCTGTGACTCGGACGCGGGCTCCGGTTCAGCCTTCAGTTTGATTACTGTAAGTCCGGCTCCGCTCAGTTGGCGGTTGAGCGCAGGAATATCCGTTGACTTGATCGCCTTCCAGCGCGCCATCACCGTCGCATCGTCTTTCGCGGCGGCCGCGAACGCCGCGGTCTGCGTTGCCGTGGGAGCGGCATCGGAACCGACAATCCCGCCGTATAGCCCGCCGATTTCGCCCGCCACGCGGGAAAGCGTGACCTCCGAAGAGGTTGGGGCGGAGAATCTTCCGCGGCCTCCCCCCCCGCCCGCGAATCCGGTCACCTTCTTGCGCAGCGCGCCCACGGCGTCCGCCACCGGCCCGCTCGCCTGTTTTGAAAGTGCCTCGAACTGATGGTCAAGCGCGCGCGCCTCGGCCTGCGCATCGAAACTCTCATTCATCATCGCAACCAGACGAGTTGCCATGTCATGCTGCTGCCGCAGTCCCGCGGCGGGCGTCGTAACCCGCGGGTCCATCACCACGTTGAGTCGCGCGGTGAGAGTCTTGCCGCCTGCGATGAGCCGGACGGTGTATCGTCCCGGCAGTACGGCCGGCCCCAGCGGCTCGCGCGGAGTGTCGTGCGGAACCGCGGATATGGGATAGCCGTAACTCGACGATTCCGGTGGAGTCTCGTGCAGGTCCCACACCCAGCGATGCATACCGGGCGCAGTGGAGAGCGTCACCGGCATGCGCACCCAGTAGGTCGGTATCGTCAGGCTCTCGCGCAGCGACTCGAGTGTGAACGGCGGTTTGTCGTTGCTCGAGTAGCGGCGCATGCGCTTGCCCGATGCGTCCAGGATTTCAAGCGTGACGGGACCCGTTACGCCCGCACCGAGAGCGTAGTCGATCACCGCGCCGTCAGGAGGATTCTGTCCCGCGGGCTCGTCGGGAGGCAGGGGCGTGTCGGTGTAGGTATCGCGCCGGACGCGATACGCGGAAGCAGGTTTGAACAGGTAAACATCCGCGCTCGCCGCCGCGGCCAACTGACGAAGCGGAGTAATGTCGTCAAGCACCCAAAACGAGCGGCCGTGCGTGCCCACCAGCAGATCATCGTTGTGAATCCACAAATCGCGCATGGAGGTGTGGGGCAGGTTCAGTTCGAGAGACTGCCAATGGTCGCCCCCGTCGAACGATACCCACACCGAGTTCTCTGTACCGGCGAACAGCAGGCCCTTCGCTATGGGGTCCTCGCGCACCGTATCCACCGGGCCCGCCTCCGCCAAGCCGGAAACCATCTTCTGCCACGTTTTGCCGCCGTCGTGCGTGCGGTAGATGTACGGATGCAAATCGTCAATCCGGAAACGGCTGACCGAAACGAACGCGGTGTCATTATCGAAGTGCGAGGCGGAAATCTGCGTGACCTTGCTCCACGGCGTTAACTCCGGGGGGGTGATGTTGGTCCACTTTTTGCCGCCATCGCGCGTGATCCAAATCTGACCGTCGTCCGTGCCAGCCCACAGCGTGTTGATGTCCTTGAACGAGGGAGCCAGCGCATAAATGACGCCGCGCACCTTGGCCGCGTTTTGGTCTTTTGCTGCCAGGTCGCCGAGGCTCGCGGGGATGCCGGGCTGGGGCCGGGTGAGGTCAGGGCTGATGGTTTGCCACGACACGCCGCCATCCCGGGTCTCGAAGAGTACGTTGGCGGCGAAATAGAGAATGTGCGGGTCGACGGGCGAGAAAATGATCGGCTCGGTTCGGTCGGTACGGTAATTGCCGCCGCGGAGCGCCAGGGGTGATACGTTCTGCACCTGCCCGGTGACCCAGTCGAACTTTGACACCTCACTGCGGCCTGCCCCGTATACGATGCGCGGATGAAGCGGGTCGGGCGCGACATACCCGTATTCGATGACACCCACCGGATGCCACTCGCGGAAAGTAATTTCGCCGTCGTTGCCGCGGCTGGCGGTCCCCACGGAGCCGCTCTCCTGCTGGCCGCCGTAAACGCGATAAGGAAACTCATTGTCAGTGATGACGTGGTAGAACTGTGCGGTCGGTTGGTTGTACCAGGAGCTCCACGTTTCCCCGCCGTTCACGGTGATGATGGCGCCCTGATCGCTCACCAGCAAAATAATGTTGGGATTGTCGGGATTAATCCAGATGTTCTGATAGTCGTCGCCGCCCGGCGCGCCGCGAATGCCCGTCCACGTCTTGCCGCCGTCCTGCGAGCGCCACGTGACAATGCTGGTGGTGTAGACCACGTCGGAATTTTTCGGGTCGACCTTAGGAACCGCCAAATCGCCGCCGCCGATGCGCATCGCCGGGCGCGCGTCGGTGGTGGTTTGGGTCCAATGCGCACCGGCATCATCGGAACGGTAGAGGTGCGTCCCGCGGGTGACGGCCAGGCTTGTGTAGAGCCGCTGCGGGTCGCTCGGGGCGATGGCGACGTAAGCCTGCACCACGTCCTCGGGCAAGCCCCCGCCGAGTTTATTCCAGGTGTTGCCGCCGTCGGTGGATTTGAAGATGCCGCCGCCCGCGCCGCCATACGAATTCCCATCCTCCCAGGGCCCCTGCCGCGCGCGCCACAGGCACGCATAGAGCACATCGGAGTTCGAAGGGTCCATTTCGATGTCCGACGCCCCGGTGTTCTCATCCTTGGAAAGGACCTTCTGCCACGTCTGGCCGCCGTCGGTGGAGCGATAAACGCCGCGCTCCTCATTGGGACCGTAGGGATGGCCGAGCACCGCCGCAAACACACGGTTGGGGTCGCGGGAATCAACGGCGAGCGCGGGGATTTGCTGTCCGTCGCGCAGGCCGAGGTGGGTCCAGGTCTTGCCGCCGTCGGTGGACTTGTAGATTCCATCTCCCACCGAAAGGTCTGGCCGTTGCAAGCCCTCGCCACTCGCCACATAAATAATATTGGGATCGGAGGGCGCGACCGCGATGGCACCCACCGACTGCGTCGGCTGATCGTCGAAGATCGGGTTCCAGGTGCGGCCGTAATCGTCCGACTTCCAAACGCCGCCGTTGACCTGCGCCATGTAGAAGACGTTGGGCTGGCTGGGAACACCGGCGACGGCGCGCGTCCTCCCGCCGCGGAACGGACCGATCATGCGCCAGCGCATCTCCTGGTAGAGCGTCGGCGAGTACTGCTGCGCCCCCGCCCAGCCCGCGATCGCGCACACAGCAAGAGCACTAAGAAAAAAACAGCGCCATCGATTCATCATAACCTCCGGTGAAAGCGTACTAGTGTACCGTCCCGGCTGGGATTTTCCAATTGGGAGATTGGCTCACGGACCGTCCTACTCCTTGCGTATGGCCCGCAGATCGATCCCCAACTGCTGGCATTTCTTATAAAGGTAACTTCGTTCCAGGCCCAAAGCGCGCGCGGTTTGGGTGATGTGATTCTCGTGGCGGCGCAGTTCGGCGAGGATGGTCTGGCGCTCGAAGGCCTCGACGCGCTGGGCGAGCGTGCCGGCGGCGGGCAAGTCCGCAGCACCCGGCGTTGCACTGGCCTGCGGCGGCAGCGTGGCGAGCACCGTGGCCACGTCCACGCTGTCGCCCGTCGCGAGCAGCAGCAGACGCTCCACCATGTTGCGCAACTCGCGGACGTTGCCCCGCCAGGTGTAGCGCTTCAGCTCGTCGATGGCCTCGCTCGCAAACGCCGTGGGCTTCCAACCGTTCTGCGCGGCCACCTGGCGCGCGAAATGATCCACCAGCGCGGGGATGTCTTCCTGGCGATCGCGGAGGGGGGGCAGGAACAGCGGAAAAACGTAGACGCGGTGGTAGAGGTCCTCGCGAAATTTACCCTGCCGGATCAGCTCTTCCAGGTTGCGATGCGTGGCCACCACAATGCGCACATCGACGGAGATGGGCCGGTCGCCGCCCACGCGCTCGATTTCGCTTTCTTCGAGCACGCGCAGGAGTTTGGCTTGCATGGGCAGGGGCATGTCGCCGATTTCGTCGAGGAAAAGCGTGCCGCGCTGCGCCTGCTCAAACTTGCCCGTGTAGCGCGCCCCCGCTCCTGTGAAGGCGCCCTTCTCATGCCCGAAGAGTTCGGATTCAATCAGCTCCGCCGGAACCGCGGCACAGTTCAGCGTCACGAAGGGGCCGGCGTGGCGCGGGCTGCGCTCGTGCAGCGTGCGCGCAATCAGCTCCTTCCCCGTGCCGGTTTCCCCCAGGATGCACACCCGCGTCTCACTGGCGGCGACGCGCTCAATCTGCGCCATCACACGGTGCATCGCTTCGCCTGACCACACAATCTCGTGCTTGCCGAGGCGTCCGAGCAGTTGTTCGTTTTCTTCCTGCAAGCGTTTCAGGCGGAGAACGTTTTCCACCGTCAGCAGAAGCTTCTCGGTGGAGAGCGGCTTTTCGAGGAAGTCCACGGCGCCGAGGCGGGTGGCGCGCACCGCCATCTCAATGTGCGCCTGTCCGGAAATCATCACCACCGGAGTGGGCAGCTCCAGGTTCTTCAGGTCCTCGAGGAGTGAGAGGCCATCTTTTTCTGGCATGACCACGTCGGAGAGAATCATGTCGAACGGCTGGGATTTGACCAGCTCCAGGGCGCGGACGGCGGAGTCGCACACGGTGGCTTCGTAGCCCGCCAGGCGGAAGGCCCGCGCCAGCGAAGCCAGCGTATTCGCTTCATCATCGACAATCAGCAGGTGTGCTTTGGGCGTCATGATGGATCCTCCCAGGGAATCAGCTCCACAGGGTTGCGCTCATAGCGCTGCCAATTCCCCCGCCAGACGCCGTCATCGTGCCGGCTCAGGCGGCAAGTCACGGACATATCGCCAAGAATCTCCAGTACGGACGTTGCGCCTTGCGGAATCACCCGCCACATTCTTTCCTGATCCGAACTGCCATAGCCGATCCGTTGATCGGGGAGAAACTCGAGCATCCGTTCGTGATCGGAAACCCGGACATAGCGAAACCAGCGCGCCCCGGCGGCGGACTGATAATTTTCCGGAGGCCGCAATTCCAACGTCGAGACCCGGCCATCCCAGAGCATGGCAAGCTCGTCCAGAAACTCGAAGCACTCCTTTTCGTGCGCAAAGCCGGGATACTGAGGGTTTTTTCCGTACAGAATGAACTTCGGCCAATTGCGGTGCTGCAGGATCATCCGGCCATCGAAATCCCGCTGCCCCAGCGCAATGCCGATATAGAAGAAAAGGGTGTCTCTGTGCGCCCCCGCCATCTGTTGCGGCGGATACGGCACCATGCTGTAGGACTGATTCAGGAAGCGCCAGGCCATGTGAAACGTGTCCTTGTCACCGTTTACATATTGGTAGTAAAAGCCGGCGTGCTCGTTCAGATGCATTGTAAGCAGCAGGGCTTTCCAGCAGCGCTCCTTATCAAGCACCATCTGGCCCGACTCAAACGACGGCTCTTCGCGATAGGGCACCCGGCAGATTTCCCAGATCGGCGACTCCGCCGGGACGGGCTTCAGATCCGGCCAGAAGATGGCCCCGGTTTCACGGTAGGGCGCCGCGTCCAACAGCCACGCGGGATCGACCACGGGAACGTTATCCGCATCCAAAAACAGGACCTCGCGAAACCCGCTGTGGAGGATGGCGAACGGCTTCAGCGCCCAGCGGTGGGAGGGTGGATGCGTCGACGCGATGGCGCACGCGTCAACCACTTCCACATTATGCCGCTCCAGGAGCGCGCGCATTAGCGGGTCGATTTCCGCAGCGCCCCGGTGCCATACCTGAATCGGCAAATCCGTCTTGACGACATCGCGTAGCACCCTGACCAGGACCCAGGCGCACGTAAAGAAGCGCGGCCCTCCCGCGCAAGTCACAATTCCGCGCCCTTGGAAGCGGTGGGCCGGATACGGCGCCGTGTGCTCCATCGCCTCGTCCTGCAACCGGTGATATTCGGAATAGATTCCCACCTTGATCAAGTTGTAGCGCGCAACTCGCCCGCATTCAGCGTATGTTATACTCAGAAAACGATGCGCCGCCGAGGTGAAAACACCCCGAAAGCTCAATATACTACTCCACGCCAGTTGAGGCCGGTGGAAGTTTCGCCCCGCCCGACCCAGACGCGGATTTCCGATTTGGTTCGACTGCTGCTCACCCCGCGCCGCGGTTCCGTTCCGGAGCCGGCGGTTCGCCCCGGCACCGTCCTGATCCTGACCCCGTTGAAAGACGCCGCAGCCCACCTCGACGCTTACTGCGAGCGGTTGCGCCAGCTTACGTACCCACACGGCGCGATTTCACTCGGCTTTCTGGAGAGCGATAGTTCCGATGAGACTTTGCCGGCGTTGTCGCGCCACGTCCGCGGACTGCGCAAAGAGTTTTGCCGGGCAAGCTTCTGGAAGAGAGATTTCAACTACCAGGTTCCGGCCGGCATCCACCGCGGTGCTGAGCCGATTCAGAGGGAGCGCCGCGCGATTCTGGCCAGGAGCCGCAACCACCTGCTGTTCCACGCCCTCGATGACGAGGAGTGGGTGCTCTGGCTGGACGTCGACGTGATCGAATATCCGCCGGACATCATCGAGCGCCTGCTGGCAACAGGAAAGGACCTCGTCCAGCCGCACTGCGTGCTGGACTACGGCGGGCCCACCTTTGACAAAAATGGCTGGCGCGACCTTGGACGCCTGCACCTGGATGATTTGCGCTCGGAAGGCGACCTAGTGGAGCTCGACGCCGTGGGGGGCACGATGCTTCTGGTGCGCGCCGACCTGCATCGCGATGGGCTGGTCTTCCCCGCGTTTCCCTACGGCCTGCACAACCCGCGCATCCGCGGAGAGCAGGGCGAATTGGAGACCGAAGGGCTGGGAATGATGGCCCGCGACATGGGGCATCGCTGTTGGGGAATGCCGAACTTGGAAATTCGTCACGGGCGATGGTAATGTCCGCGAAACCCCACTTGCTCTACATCAGCCCGGTAATTCCGGCGCTGACCGGCAATGGGCTGGCCATGCGTGCCGGCACGGTGCTGGAAGTTCTCGCGCCGCGCTACGACGTCCACCTGCTGGTGGTTCCCCTTTACGCGCCCGTCACCCCGTCCATCCCTGAGACTTTGGAAAACCTCTGCCAGCGCGCTGCGATTCTTTCACCGCGGCCACACCGGCAAGGATGGCTGCGCCCCGAGCGCCTGTGGGGAGATATACGATTCGACGTAGTGCACGTCTTTCGCCTGGCGACGGTACCTTTCAGCGAGCCGTATCTTGGTGGATTTTTCCGGCGGCCGCAGCGGCATCTCGATCTGGACGACATTGAATCGCTCACCCGCCGGCGCCTCGCTTCCCTCTATCGCCAGAATGGCGCGAACGCCGCGGCCGCTCACGAGGAGTCTGAAGCGGCCCGGGCGGAGACACTGGAGAATGAAGCCTTCCGGCGCTTCGACCGCGTGTATGTCTGCTCGGCCTCGGATCGGGATAAGCTCGCCGGCCGCACGCGAGCTCAAGTCTGCGTGCTCCCCAACGGCGTCCGAATGCCAGATAATGTCCCCGCCCGAATCCCGGACGGCAACTTCACCTTTCTATTCGTCGGAACGCTCGGCTACTACCCCAACGAGGATGCGGTCCGCTACTTATGCGCCGAAATCGTGCCCCGGATTCGGGAACTGGCCGGCAGCGGCTTCGTGATGAATATCGCCGGCACAGGGGCCTCGGGATCGCTGCGGCAGGCCGCAACCGTGCCGCAAGTGCGGTTTCTCGGCGCCGTCACGGATCTTCCACCCTGGTACGCGCAGGCCGATGCCGTCGTGGCGCCCATCCGCGCGGGCGGAGGTACGCGCATCAAGATTCTCGAGGCCTTCAGCTATCAGCGGCCGGTGGTGGCCACGTCGGTGGCGATGGAAGGGATTGAAGCGCGGGCCGAAGAACACGTCGCCATCGGCGACACCCCCGCGGAGTTTGCCCAGCAATGCGCGCGACTCATGTCCGATGGCGAATTGCGTGGCCGGCTGGCGCGGAATGCGCTTGCGCTGCTGGAACAATCGTACACAATCGAAGCGCTGGGGCGGGCGCTGGATGATATGGAGCGCCCGTAGCGCGCCCCTCGGGTTGCCCCCCTTCGGATTGCCCCCCAACTCGGATTGCGCCCCGATGCATCGGGGCGAATCGGTGGCCGCAAATCCGCAGCGAAGCCCCGACCGCAGAGCTTCGCTCTGCGCCTGCGGTTTCTACATTTTCGGAGCCCCAAACCAGCTTGGCGAGGTGCGGACACCGTTCCCAGCGGGTGAAAGTATCGCTCCCCACGCCAACCCTTCGAGTTGTTCCAACCTGACCCGGAAACGGCTACCGATACCGTCACTCGCCATTCGGTGGTTAGGCGACTACACAGCCACGTGATTGCCAGCGTCAGAGGAGAAATTGTTCTTGAGTCGCCGACCAGCCCGGACATGAAATGTGATGATCTACATTACACGTTTGCCTACATGGCATCCCCTATGGCGCAGGCTTCTGCCCAGGCAATTTCATCGGCCGACAACGATGTGCGGTGTTCTTCCAAATATCGCCGCACCGTCGCTTCTGCGGCTGGGTAGGGATGCATGTGATTTAGCCCGTGCAACGCGGCGAACTGGCATTGCTTACCAGGCAACTGGAGGATCAGCCGGAGCACATCCATGGAGGTGGTCTCAATTTCCGACTGCTTTTCTTCGCTTGCATGTGCAAGCAGCAAGTCCCACCACATGCCAAAAACGCTTCCAGAGAACCGATCTTCCCTGGGCAGGTAGTAATCGCGAAATGGATTAAACATGGAGCGCAAGCACTCTTCGCGTAATTCCGATGATACCCGCGGGTCACTTAACTTGTCGCAAAGCCAGTGTGGGTGGCCGAACACGAACCACAGACCCTGCTCCACCTGCTCCATGGAGAACGGCTCGGCGAGTCTGCCAAAATCACGAAATAAGCCGCTCATCTGACGAACAAAGACTACGGCGTCAGGATCGCTGTCCCGATTGTCGTCACCTCTTAGGAGCGATTCATCGGCAGGGTGCTGGCAAACCGGACGGCCAAACAGGAAGCGCGCCATCCCGGCCGCATCGAGCAACGACGTGTCACCTGTGAGACGTGGAGGCCGGGCGGCCTCGACGCGCTGAAATGACTCGCTGCGAATCAGTTCCTCCATTTCCGGGTCCGTGACGCCACCCGCCAGGCAAGCGTCCGACAGGAAGATCACTTTCAGATCATTAAATCTGTAATCGAGAAAGCGGCGGAGTCGAGCCACGAAGGTGTCTTGCGGAGCCTGAGGCCCTAACTTGTCCACCTCCCCAAAGATTGCCTCCGTATTCCGAAAGATTGCCTCCTCGTCCCGCGTAAGCTCTTCCGGATCCTTCGACGCCAAGTGCCGGACCCGTTCCGCATCCTTCGTGAACCCCGCCCGTTGGTATCCGTGAAACACCCAACGCAGAGCCCAATCACGGTTGCCCTCGGGCGTACTCACGGCTAGTTTCTCTGCAACAAGAAGCTGGTCGCGCCGCGCGTCCGCATCCGGTAGTAGGTAGGAAAGTGTCACGTAGACGTTGGCCGCCGTGAACGGGTCCTCCAGTTGCCGGGCAATTGACTGAACGGCCTCGGCACCAAGCACCGTGAAGACTGAAGGAACCAGGTCGGTGACGTCCTTCCGAGTCATCCAGCACTCGAAGGATGAGAATTGTAAGATTGTTTCTCGAAGTATGTTGCGGCCAATGTCAGAGTCTTGGTGGTTACCCACCCATTTGCCTATTTCAACACGAAGTGGCACCTGGAGGCGAAGGTCATCAATGTTCTCAAGTGCCGTTTGCGCGTTAGTAATGTCGTCAACCTTGAGACGTGCGGTGCCGATCGTCAGCCATGACCCATTTCTCTCCTCCGAGTATTCCAGGGTGCGAGGAATCTGCGACGTTAGGCTCTGGGCGAGGTCCAACAACTCCAGGGGCGACAACATGCCCTGATTATCTCATGAAGAAAGGGCCATGCGCTCTCTTAGTGCCTACAAACGGAGCGGACACGGCTTTCGGGGTAAGATCCCTCTGTGGTTGCATTGTCTTTACCGCTGAATGGGCAGGGTAAATCTTGGGTTCCGCACGGACAGCCGGACACCCTGGAACAATTCACTGAATGTGTAACGGCCATACCGGACATGTGGTTTGGGCTGTGCCCTTGGAGGGCCCGAAAGGGAGAATCCTGTTCAGAAATGTAGAAACTCCAGCCGCAGAGCTTCGCTCTGCGCAATCCGAAGTCAATCCGGCGGCATCGAAGACCCGCACCCTCATTTCGCGGCGATCAGCAGTTCCTGCTGAAGCTCGCGATAAACTTTCAGGGCAAATTCGGGCAGCAGATCCTCGGGCGGGCGGGGGTGCAGGGCTCGTTGCTTAAGATCGTCTTCGAGGGTGCGGCCATCGTGCTGGTGGGTCCAGACGTGGCCGCGGTCGAGCGTGGATCCCCGGTGCCGCACGGCGAGAAAACTTTCCAGCGCCTGCACGGGAAGCACGGTGCCTCCCCACCGGAGCTGGTCCAAAAAGAACCAAACATCTTCATCCTGAAACAGCGGACGGAACTGGCGCATTTCCCAGGCATCCCGGGTGAACATCAGGGTAGCGCCCGGAGCATTGGTCCGATGCGATTGCCGGATCTCCCATTGGGCCACATCGAAAAACAGGAAAGGCACCAAAAAAGCGATAGTGGGGCGGCAGACCTGCGCGTGGCTCTCCAGCACGGCCGCCGCCATTTTTCCGATGAAGTCAGGAGCGTACCAGTCGTCATCGTCCATCTTCTGGCAGAGCGCGCCGCCGGCCTGCTCCACGCCCGCGTTCAGCTTGGTTCCCAGCGGCGTGCCGGGCCCCATGCGGATGAGGCGCCCGTCCAGGGCTTCGATGGCCTCGCGTTCGGCGGGGAAAAGTTCGCCGTCGTCCACCACAATCAGCTCGCGGCGCGGATACGTCTGATCGCGGTAGTAGCTCAGCGCCAGAGTGAGCAAGCGAGGCCTGTCCCGAGTGGTAAGGATCACGGAGACCAGGGGTTTCTCTTCGTCGGTCCGATGGTCGGTGGGCATAGGTTCAGTCCTGGCGCGCCAGGGCCGGGCGCGCGGCTGCAAACGGCCAAAAGCGTTTTCGCGGCGGATCGATTTCGCTAAGTATACCCATTAGTCGCCGCGTGGCCTTTTCCCAGGTGAAGGATTCTCGAATCCGCGATTGAGCGGTGGGCATTCCCGCGTCGCGGCCGTCAATCGCCGCGCGGATGTGGGCGGCGGCCTCGTCTTCGTCGGGTTCCCACCAGCAGGCGTTTTCAAATAGCGCCCCGGTGGCCGGATCACCCGTCCAGCGGACGGGAATTTCGCGGCTGCTAATCAGGCTGGCAACCGACGAATCCAGGTAGCTGGTGTAGGCGCTGTGCTTCGGAACGATAAGCCGCAGACCGCATGCCGCGGCCTCCATGGCCGGCTGGTCCCAGCCTTCTCCAAACGACATGCTGCAATAGTGAGTGGCCGTAGAGTAGAGGCGAGGCATTTCGGAATCGGCAAACAAATCGTGCACGAAATGAACCGGCGCAGCCTCCGCCAGCGTCTTGCCCGATTCCACGCGCAGGCCTTCGATCTCCCGGCGAAAGCCACTCCACTGTTTGGCGTTGTTACATCCCAGCTTGAGTATGAGAATCGCATCGTCTCCGGGTTTCGTGGCCCTCGTCCACGTGCGCAGCAGGCCGGCGACATTCTTGCGGGGGCTGAGCTCCGAGATGTTGAGAAAACGCACGTGGTGGCTGGCGATGGGAGCGCCGTTGGCCAATCGCAGGGGCAGCGGCTCCGCGGCGCCGTTAAAGATTTGGGGATTGACGCCCAGCGGGCACAGCCGAATCCGCTCCTCCGGCATCCCGCTCGTGATCCACGCCGCGCGGCTGGACTCTGTGGGTACGATCACCAGGTCGTGCTCCAGGTTTCGCGCCACCCACGCCGCCGGCGCCCGAGTGGCTTCGAACATCGTGTAATTCACGTTTCGCCGCCCGGCGTGCGGTTGCACCTGGTGAGGCATGCAGAAGTGGAGAACGGTGGTGGCGCCGGTGGGCTTCCTCAAAGTCTCAAACCAGGGATCGCGCAGGGCGGGAGGGAGCTTGCGCGGACTCCATTGCGGCAAATCGAGCAGCCGCACAGAAACACCCTGGCGCGCCAGTTCATGAACGAACTCGCGCACGTGATGATCGTACCCCGTAACGCCCCGGAAGGGGCCGCACACCGTCAATGCCGGCATTGCACTGTATGGCGCCAAGCCGTGCTAATAGCGGTAGACCGGGACGCAGGTGTAGTCGCCGCTAGGGGTGCTGCCATTAAAGCAGATCCCGCCGCTGCCGTTGATGCCGAACCCGCCGCCGTTGATGCCCAACGCCGGGCGGGAGCTGATTCCATAGCCGCCGTTGATACTGAGCGTCGAAACCTCGGCGCAGTAACCGCGACAGCAGGACTGGGACGCCTCCATGCACATACTCTTGAAGAAGTCGGCCTGCGTTTGACAGTAGTCCGCGCAGGAATCCCCAAAGCCGTATGCGGATGCCTTGCGCGCAGTCAGGAACCCGACCACGCTCAGGCCGCTGACGAACTGCCAGAGGGCCTTGCGGCGCGACATCCCGCCTGCCAGGTTCCTGGCAAGCTGATCCAGTGATTTACTCATGAAACGTCCTCCCTTCGACTCCGATTCACGAACCTGCCCGAACGCTAACCTCCCGGCGTGTTCCCGCCAACGCCAGGATTTGATTTCCACCCACTGCTACGTTCTCAACCAGCACACCATCCTCACCCACCAGGTACCCAATGGGGGTGGCAAACATGCCGTAAGCACGCGAGATTTCCCAACTGCGCTGCAGGGCCATGGGAAGGGTAAGTCCAAGCTTCTGCGCCTTGTCGCGGTTGGCCTGGGCATCTCCCCGTCCGATTACCAGCACTTGAAGATCCGTGGACTTCCGGTGAATCTCCTCCAGCCTGGGCAGGAGCTCATTGCAGGGCCGGCAGTGGGGATCCGAAAACACCAGCAGCAGCGGCTTCCCGCGGAAGGAACTCAGTGTGACTTCACTTCCATCGAGCGCCGGCAGGATGAATTCCGGAGCCCGCGTCCCGGCTTTGAGCCCGTCACGATTGATTCGGCTGGAAGCCAGGGAAGGATGGGACCCGGCTCGCGAATGGCCGTTTGACGGAGCGTCCTCCGCCCGGCCGGGATCGCGGAGCAACCGCAGGATGGCCGTGGGCCCCACCGCCGCGCGTCCGATGGTGGCGCCGTGCTCATCCACGAGGTAGGCCATGGGTGTGGCCATAGCCTGATAGAGGACCGCCACTTCCGTTTCCTCCTGCAGAAGGATGGGGCAGGTGATGCGATGCTCGCCGAAGAAGCGCTGGTTCTCTTCCGCGCTTCCGGTGGAGATGATCACCGGCGCCGGGTCGGACTCCGCGCCCTCGGCCAGCCACGCCGCCAGATCAGGCAGCAGAGTTTCACTGTGCTTGCAGTGGGGGCTCATGAAAATCAGGACCACCTTGCGGCCGCGCCACTGGGAGAGCGTCATGGTGCCGCCGCCCAGAATGGGCAGGGCAAAATCGTTCAGGACGGAGCCGGGAGGCCGCCCCAGAGTGGCGGGATCGACTCCCTCCGCCAGGATGCCCTGCTCGGCCAGACGGCGCTCCAGCAATTCCATGCGCAACATCAGGCGCCCGTTCTGCGTGATCAGGTGGTATCCAAACCACGCCACGCCGCAGAGCGTCACGGCCAGGAAGACAGCCAAGGTGATTTCGACCGGGCTCAAAGGGTAGTTCCCTCCCCTGTCAGGACTATGCCACAAACTGCGATCAGGCTCGCGTGCCAGCCGCGAAGAATCCCCTTTTGAACTGCCCACCAGCAATGTAAGCGCTGGCTTTCTGGGGCTAAGTGCCCCTCAAAAGCAAGAGTGCCGACAACCATAAGCAAAGTTTGAGTTATCTTGAGATTGCCCCTAGAAAGTATCATTTTGTCACCCTTCCATGGCCGTGTCAAGAGTATCTGAGGATACTTTTGAGACCAAGGTGAGCTACCGGCCGGAATCCTTCGCCGGAATCAAGTCGAGCTGGACCGAAAGGCTCGCGCCCTCAGTTATTTGGATGGATTGGCCCAGATTCTCAAAAGGGAGGAGGAAATCCGAACTCTTGTACGCGTCGGGGTCGAGCGTTTCCCAAGCGAACAGCTTGTAATCGCCGGGGGGGACTCCCTGTAAGACAAAATGGCCGAGTTGGTCGGTGCTTGTAATGCGGTACATGCCCTTCTCGCCGCGATGCGGAGAATTGGGTACCAGGGTCACGCTCGCCCCCGCGAAGGGCTTTTGATCCTCGGAAACTACGCCGTCGATGCGTGCGCCGTTGGGACTTACGAGGAGATCGAGGAGGCCGGGCGTCTGCTTGGTGTCGATGGTGACGCCTGCCGCGAGCACGTCGACGCCATCCAGTCGCGCGGATTTCAAGAAGTAGTTCTGCGGCAGGCCATCGACATAAATCTGGTATTCGTCGTCAAAAGCGTTCTTGAGCAAAAAGCTGCCATCGGATTTAACGGGGTCGCTGGGCATGCCGCCGATGGCCATTCTGGTGTATTTGGGCGCCAGGCTGACCTGCAGCGCGCCGGGGCTGGGATTGAGCTGCCCCTCTACGCGGACGCGGCCCTTGATGTCGACGCCCGGCGCCACCGTCAGGTTAATGCCGTCGAGATCGACGTCGGCCACTTCCAGGGGTTGGCGCGCGCATTCCGCCCGCGCGTGTTCGTAGAGAAAAGCGTAGACGAAATATTCACCCGGAGTGACGTTACGAAGCTCGAAGGCCCCTTGGGGATTGCTCACGAAAGCTTGGGATATGATGCGGCCACCCGAATCGCTTGTACCCTGAGAAAGCAGGTAGATTTGGGCGTGCAAAGCCGGGCCTCCGCCCGTGCCGCTGACCACATGCCCGCGCAGGGTGGCGGTGTGGGTGGTTTGCAGGGTAATGTCCGCGGAGGGAAATTCCTCTCCCGCCCGCACGGTAATGGGCGCGGCGCGTTCGGCATCGGGAACGCCCGGATAATAGATCGGCACATAGCCCGATTCGGACTTGAGGGCCGCAAGGATGCGAGGCTGCTTTTCGGCCTCCACGATGTACTGGCCAGGCGCCAATCCATAGATCCGGAACTCGCCGAGATCATTGGTCCGCGCATCTCCGGCGTGGGCGAGTTCGCGCTGTCCGTTCCGGTAGGCGTAGCGAAGGGTGGAAACCTGAGCTCCCTGCACAGGGTCACCATCTTCGTCAAAGACGTGCCCGGTTATGACTCCAGCTGGAAACAGCCGAATGGCGATGTCGGAGACTTTCTGGCCGGGGATGAGAGTTAGAACTGCGCCCGGCTCTTCCGGCTTGGTCTGGCCATATTCCTGGCGAACGAAGCCATTGCGCTGAGCACTCAACCGATATTCCCCGGCATCGAGGTTCTTGAATTCAAAGCGCCCGGTGCTGTCGGTTGTGGCGTCGCCATGGCCGGGGCCTCCTTCCTGCCGGATCTCCACGATAGCCTTGCGCAGGGGTTCACCCGTGCCCGCATTGATCACCACGCCCTGCACGGTGCAGGGGTCAGGCGGGGTCGCCACAGCGTTCTGAGCCCCCGGCGCGGGACCGGCGACGAGGAAAAGCAAGGAGACCAGGATGGTGGACATGTCCCTAACCTTTGAGGTGTGCGTGGATATTATAACAAGAGAAATGGAGCGCGGTGTTGCCGCCAACAAATCGACTGCCTTCGCGGTCTTAGAGTTTCAGGCGGGCGGGCCAGATCTGGTAAACGCTCTTGATCCGATAGTCGCCGCTCGTGGCGTCGTGTTTCTGGGCGAAGATGCGCCAACCCGTGCCCCCGCGGACCCCCAGGATCGAGACGACCCGGTCGTTGGAATCATAGCTCCCCACTCCGTAAATCAGCGCCGCTGGAAATGCCGCTTGAAGGGCAGCAATCAGAAGAGCGCCGGTGGTGCCGGCCGGGCTGACGTGGGCCACGTCGACGGACCCGGCGGCGCCCGCCCTCATCACGAAACTGCAGCCGGAGAGTTGCCCGGTCACCATGATGTTGGGGCCGGCGTTATCCAGGTTGTAAAAGTGCATCGCGGCCTGGTTCAAGTCCATATGCACGGAATGGGCATTGAAGACTTGCCCGTTCCCCACCCCTCCCACGGCTGCGATCGCCGCCATGGCGCGAATATCGAACGACTCCGTGGCTTTCATACTCAGCGTCCCCAATACCGAGCCGGGACGAAAGGAGGCGCCGCGGTTTTTGAGGCAATAGGCAACAACCCCGGAGGCGGCGGTGGCGCCAAAGATCCTCACCGGATACTTCTTCAAGAATCCGGTTACGTTGTTCGTGAGATCATTGAATGCCACATTGGGAGCGATAGGCATAGGAATGTCCCTCCGTCGCACCGGCCGGAGATGGGAAGAAAGTTGCGGACGGGCGGTTAGGCGAACGCCCGGTTCACATTCTCGATGGCCTCGTCGACTTCTGCTGTACTCTTGTACCCCACCGTCACGCAATCGACGCCGGCGTGCTTAAACGCAAATTTCATGGCCGCCTGGCGGTCCTCACGGGTGGTGAAAGTGCCCTCTCCCACCAGTTTCATGCTGATCACGCCCATCCCCGCATGGCGAACCTGTTTCACGTGCGAGACAACCTCGGGCACATTCCCGAGTCCGCGCGTGTTGAAGTCCTCGGCATCCATTTTCTCGCCTTTATGATTCATCCGGATCATGGCGACCTGGAGCCACTGGTTATCGGGAAACTTCCGCAGCGCCGGGAGGCCGTGCACCGATGCGCCGCGCCCCACCACGGCATGCCGCGCCTGAGCTTCGGATATGCCGTCCTGCCACCGCAGGCTGTCGGTGGGCCACGTGGCGGTGTGCTGCCAGTGCAGCAGCATCACATCGAAGTAGTCGGTATTGGCGAGTTTGCGCAACTCGTCGATTTTCTGCATCGGATCGACGCCGTCACGCGTGGTCACCTTCGACATCAGCCGATAGCTATCGCGCGGAATGCCTTGCAGCGCCACGCCCAGCATGCGGTGCATCTCACCGTAAGACTCGGAGGTTTCAAAGAAGCGAATGCCGTGGTCGTAGGCATAGCGGACCAGCTTGGTAAATTGGTCCTGCCCCAGGGCGCGCTGTATTCGCCCAGCGTGGGTGCCGGTGCCAAAGGCAAGCCGCGTCACCTTGACGCCGGATTCGCCTAGGGTCACCCAATCCGTCGCGCTCTTGCGTGCCGCGCACAGTGGCAGGCTTTCGACACCCGCCAGCGCCGCGGCGGCTAGACCGGCCTTCAGGAATTCACGCCTGGAATAATGAGTCATATTTTTTCCTTTAATGCGCCCTGTCTTACCGCAAACCCACGAATCGATTTAATTAAACCGCCACTTAACCGGCTCGTCAAGCCCTAAGTGTCGACTCTCGCGTCTGCCCTGCCGGTCGGCGGCGCCGACGCCCGCGCACCTAGGGGCGGGCCTCGCGCCCGCCCTACAAGGGGCCGAAGCGGCCCCTCTTGGGCACCCCATGGGGTGCCCGTACGAGAGGCAGGGCGGCAGTGCCGCCCCCCTAAATGCCCAGAATGCTTCGCGGCTTGTTGGCGATGGGCGGATTAGCCGGTCCCGAAGTTGTGGCGGGCTCGGCGGGGGGTTGTGGCGCCCGATATGCCGGGACGTACACGCACGCTCCCCGATCGTCGTGCTTGGCCACGCATTCCAGGCACACGGCGCTCTGATGGGTTGAGCAGTAGAAAATGGATGGCCGCTCCCCGCACTCCGGGCACATGGGCATTCCCGGCGCCGAGTAGGTATAAACGCCCGGCCCCAGAGAGGCGGCGGGACTTTCCGGCTCCGCGCGCTTGGCCTCGGACACCGGGGGCGGAACCTCCGGGACGAATTCCAAAACTCCCCTGGCAGCGGGAGTGGCGAACTGATATTCCAGAATCAACTCCCCGGATTCCAGCTTACTTTCCTTCTTCCAGTTATCACGCTCGATCCGTCCACCCGAATTTTCCGCTGCGTTCCAGAGGCGGTCAATGAGTTCGGCCTCGACGTAGCCCAACTTTTCAGGGTCGCAAGGCGCCGCGAAGAAGCTGAATCTTTTCACCTCCGCCACCGCCACACCCAGCCATTCATCCAGGGAATCGAAGACGGCCAATCCCTCTCCCTCGGAGCCGCCTGCGGGCCGGTAGTTGTGGATTTGATTTTCGTCGCTCAGGTAGGATTGCCGGCTGAGCAAATCTCGGAGGTGCTCGTTCATGCGGCCGAGCAAGTTCGCTGCCTTGCCCACCGCGGCAATCTTTCTGGCGCGGAAAGTCTGCACACGCACGTAAACGTGAGGCTCAGTGGCGTACGGATATTGCCTCAACTCCCGGAAATGCCCAAAGCTGTACGGTCCCACCCACTTCAGCGTGATACCCATTGGTTTCCCCCCTGTTGATGCCTATCAGGATATCGTAAGGTTGAAAAACTTCCAACTTGTTCTGCATTGCAATCTGGGGCAGGCCATGAAAAACCATCCTCGGGAGGGCCGACCGGGCGGGGGGCACTCCGACCGGTTGCCAGAGTGCCCATCAGGCTTTGGTTCCTGCACTTTTCAGGGCTTGCAGATCTACTGGTGGTTTGCGGAGGATCGCCCGATGTTTGATAATCGGAGGGTACGCTTGCACAACTCAGGCGCCTTCGCTTTTATGACATGCCCAGCTTAATACCCCGGCGGTACTTTGTCTGTTCAATATTGCACACTTCTTAAAATATTAAATTGCCGCCACGGGGATCAGCCCGGCGAAGGAAGGATTCACCACAGAGTCAGGCGCCTTGGACTGCGGCGGCTCGACGCCGCCTTTGCATCGTCCTCGCCGTTATTCCAAGGCGGCGTCGAGCCGCCGTAGTCCAAGGCGCTTCGCGCATTTCCCGGAACGCTGGGGGGCGCGCGGGGTTGGTGATCAACACGCTTTGGCCCCTGATTGGATATAATAGCCGACCAACCTATTTGCTTACGTTCAGGGGGCTTTATGAATTATCTTTCGATGAATAAACTGGGCGCGCTGGAAATATCGCCGAAAGTCGTTCAGTTCGGAATTTTTCTGCCCGGAGTCGACCCTGGCAAAGGCTACGCTGTTTCCGTCAAAATCATTCACGAAACGGACCAGTATCTTCAGGCCGCCCAGCCGGCACTCGTGGCGCAGACTCACTCTGTCGATCCTACCTACGGCGATTACTGGTCCGGCCAAATCAATCTGAACAACGCGCCACCGCCGGCGGGGTCCTCCGCATTCGGGCAACCCGGACGTTACGTCTATCGGTATGTGATTCACAGCCCCACGCGGGGCGACGTCGATTTCATAATCGATCCGTTCTCGCGCGAGGTCGGGGTGGGGCGCTTATCGGCCCTTACCGTGGGAAGCACACCCTACACATTTTCCGCCAATGAAACCCAATGGAAAACGCCGCCTCTTAAGGCGGCCATCATTTATGAGTTGATGATCAGCGAATTTCGCGACGACCTTGGTCGCACCATCCGGCAGCTTCCTTACCTGGCGGATCTGGGAATCAACTGCATCGAAGTCATGCCCGTCGCCAACGTTCTGAGCACCATCGATTGGGGATACGACCCCATCGGCTATTTCTGCGTCGCGGAGCGCTTTGGCAAAGCATCGGACTTTCAGCAGTTCGTGGATCTCTGTCACCAGAATGGAATTGCCGTCGTCGTGGATTCGGTTTACGGCCACATCGGCGGCGATTTTGCGTACGCGCAGCTTTATGACGCCCTGCAGAACGATCTTCCCAACCCGTTCTGCGCCGGCAGCGGAGCGTTCGGTACATTGAACGATTTCACCAAGCAGCTTACCCGGGATTATTTCTACTCGGTCAATCAGTTCTGGCTGGACACGTTTCACGTGGACGGATTCCGCTTCGACGACGTGCCGGAGTATTGGGACGGTCCCACGGGAGCAGGTTATGCCAACCTCGTATACTCCACCTACCAGTATGTAAAATCGAAGGCTGGAGCCACCGATCACTATCAGCGATTCTTTGACGCGGCCGGCAATATTAATCTGATCCAGATTGCCGAATATCTTCCCAATCCTCCGGATATCCTTAACGGGAGCTACTCCACTGCCACCTGGCAGGATGGCACCCTCTCCGCTGCGGTTAACTGTGCCGCGGGCAGCCCCGGCGCCATCGAGCAACTGGGACTGCAACTCGGACTCAGCGGATACCCGTCGTCGGTCACGGCCAACGGCGACACCCTGCCCAAGACCGCTCTTCAATACATTGAGAACCACGATCATCAGCGCTTCATCTGCAACTTCGGTACGGTGCCCATCGATAAGGATCCGGATGACGTGTTACTCCAGCAAGGGAATCGCGACGGCAATTGGCCTAAGGTTCAGCCTTATCTGATTGCCCTGATGACGGCGAAGGGAACGCCGCTCCTGTCGGAAGGGCAGGAATTCTGCGAGAACTATTGGATTCCGAGTTGGGGCGAAGGGCGCGTGATGGTCTACCGGCCGGTGCGCTGGAACTATTTCTATGACAACGACGGCCAGCCGATCATCCGCCTGGTGCGAAAACTGACGAAAATTCGCCGCGCCGGCGCGCAGTTCAGCGATGGCCAGCATTACTTCTACAACGACTACAACAACTTCAACTCCAAAGGCTTGTTGGCGTTTTCACGGCAACTGGGAAACACCTTCAGCCTGGTGGTCGTCAATTTTACCGGCCAGCAGCAGACCACCAGCTTCATTTTCCCCACCAGCGGCAACTATGTCGAGCAGATCGAGGGGGTGCAGAATCTCAACGGCGTGGTTGCCGGCGGGGCGCAGACGCTAAGCGTTCCGAGCAACTACGGATGCATCTGGACCCTCGCGTGAACAGCATAACAGGCCGGTTCGGCGAACGAATCCACCGATTGCACAGCCCGTAGCCACGGTCAGTGATTTTCTGACCGTGGTCCCTTCCCGGGTTGCAGAACCTAAAATGGACTGCGGCCGCCGTGATGGCGATGGGGGCATTAGCCCGTGTGAGAAAAGCCCGTAGCCACGGTCA
>Ga0326728_10003915_pt1 | contig 45097 bp, 38 predicted proteins | sample MB3enrmetagenome_FD_207602 | JGI IMG/M metagenome (GOLD analysis project Ga0326728, IMG submission 207602) | Lab enriched peat soil microbial communities from McLean, Ithaca, NY, United States - MB31MN | ecosystem: Environmental > Terrestrial > Soil > Wetlands > Peat | place: USA: New York...
GGAGGAAGCCAAGATGCTGCGGCAGAACCTCCTCAGCGCCTACCCCAAGGAGGTCCGGCTCTACTTCAAGGACTTCCCGCTCACGCAGATCCACCCCTGGTCCAAGACGGCCGCTATGGCTGGCCGGTGCGTCTTCCGCCAGAATCCGGCGGCGTTCTGGGACTATCACGACTGGGTTTACGAGCACCAGTCGGAGATCACCGCCGCGAACTTCAACGACAAGCTGATCGAGTTTGCCAAAGGCAAGGAAATTGATACTTTCCAGCTCTCGCACTGCCTGGAAACGAAGGAGACCGAGGCCGAGGTAGACCGCAGCATTGCGGAAGGCAAGGCGTTGGCGGTCCGCTCCACTCCCACCATGTTCATAAACGGCCGGCGCCTGGAAGGGCAGTTGCCGTGGCCGAGTCTGCGCGACATCATCGATTACGAGATTGAATATCAGAAGACCGCCAAGAACGCCGGCGAGGACTGCGGCTGCGAGGTGAAGTTGTCCTCTCCGCTCGCCAACTAAGGGGTGGAAATAAACTCATACTTCTGGCGGAGCGGGCCGATAGATAAATGTGGGAGCGCACAACCCGCAGCGATGACGACGATTCAACTGCCGCCGCTGATTCTACATCCCTTTGCGGACTCGTCCGGACCGGGCAAGCTCGTCGCCGCGTCGCGCGCAAGTCTGATTCTGAACGGCATCCTGCCAGGCGAGGACGACGGTACGCACCGCCTGGAGGAGAGACTGCTGACGGGCCGGTATTGTGAGCTCTCGATGCTCTTCTACCTCGGCAAGGACCTCACCCGCTGGCTGGCGCAGTGTCTCGATCACATGGAGCGCTCGCCGGAAGCGCACGACCCCGATCTGCGTCCCGAGAGCTTCGCGGCACTCCTTATCGAGGACACGCCGATCGAGGTGCGCCGCAAGCTGCGCTCCTGGGGCGTCCATGAGTACAGTACGATCTTTGCCCGCGCGCTCGGCCTGCACACAGTCTTTACTTCTTTGCCTCCGCGCGAGGTCCTGTCGCTCGATTTCGTCCAGTATTACCACCAGTTTGCCGACCGGCTCTTCGCCTGCCGCCAGCACTTGTTTCGCTTCAAGCGCATTTCCGCGCAGGACTTCGATTTCCAGATCTACGCCTCCGGCGAGTACTCACGAATGCTCGAGCAGGAATGGGGCGCCGTCTAGGTCTTTGACCGTGAACTCCGTTTCTTTACGGTAGCGGCATCTACCTGTAACTGAGCCGCGACCGTAAGGGAGCGGTAGCAACGCATCACGCGGTCGAGGTACTAGCCTGCCTCGGGAGATTCTGCGCCGCCGGAACCGCGGCCGTATCCACTCAATCCGCCGCCTTGCCTGCCACCGCTTCCACGACCGCGATGTTCTGTACGAGCTCCTGGGGCAAACCATGGCGGGCTTGCAGGTAGCCAGCGCTATTGTAAGAGATCCAGACCTTACCGTTATGGTCCTCCCAAACCAGGATCTTGAGCGGCAGATCGATCGCTATGCTGGGCGCGGCAATCATTAACGGAGTTCCGGCCTTCGGATTGCCGAATATCAAGAGCTTCGTGGGCCGCATCTCGATTCCGGCCCTTTCCGCTTCCCCACTGTGATCGACCGAGGCAAACAGCTTGACACCTTTGTCCTGGAGTATTTCCTTCACTTTTTCAACCGTCCGATCGACCGGGTGGTTACTGGGAATGTTGACGATTCCCGTGTCTGTGTTCGATGCCATGGTTTTCTCCCCACGCCCTCCAACGCTTGCCTGCTTAGGCTCACGAACCGCAATCAGATAGACCGCCATCGCCTATCCGGCCACCGCCAGAATCAGCGCGACGATTATGGCGAGCGAGGACGGGCGAGGGGCAGCCCATCCCCCTGAATTCAACTCTTGAACCAGATGTACGTGACGCTTCACGGACACAATGTTGACGATCACTCCAAGAATAATAAGCGTCGTTCCCGCCCGGAACGAGAATCCGTAGGACTGGGCAGGCAGATTTGACTGGCCCGTCCGGAGCGCTTGCAGAAACAGGCCAAAACGGGCAACCACAAACCCAAACCCCATGCGCGCCAAACCCGTTCGGATCCATGCGAGAAACGTCCTCTCCGCCGCAAGGGAATCGGCAGGGCCGCTGGTCGTGCCATTCGCTGCGCCGCCATTCTGGTTGAGCATCCGGAGCCGCCTCGGCTGGTGCGACGGCCACCCCCGTTCATTCCATTGTGCAACACACCCTCGCGGTCACGGACCACCGGCAGCCCGATCAGGCGGCGGTAGAATAGCAACGTATGCCCTATTCCCGCATCGTCCTCGTCCGTCAGCGATTCCCCGACCGAAGTGTGAAGGATATTCCGGGCGAGGTTCGCCGCCAACTGTCCGCTTCCGGTTTCGCGCGGAAGCTCCAGCCGGGCGCCCGGGTCGCCATCGGGGTGGGCAGCCGCGGCATCGCGAATATCGCTACAATCGTACGCGCCGTCGTCGATTTCTGGAAGGACGCCGGCATGCAGCCGTTCATTTTCCCGGCCATGGGGAGTCACGGCGCGGCCACCGCTGAAGGCCAGGCGGATGTCCTCGCCCACTACGGCATCCATGCGGCAACCATGGGCTGCCCGATCATCAGTTCGCTCGAGGTCGTGCCCTTAGGCGCCACCGCGGAAGGCATCGATGCCTTCATGGACCGTTCCGCGTACTCGAGCGACGGCGTCATGCTGGTTGGCCGCATGAAGTGGCACACGGATTTCGCGGGCAAAATCGAGAGCGGCCTGTTCAAGATGATGGCGATCGGCCTCGGCAAGTTCGCCGGCGCACAGCGCTATCACACCTACGCATATCGCCTGGGCCTGGAGCACGTGATCCGCAGCGTCGGCCGGCAGGTGCTGAAGTCCGGAAAGATTCTGGGCGGCCTGGCAATCCTGGAAGACGCCAATCACAACACCGCGAAGCTCGAAGCCGTGCCCGTCGAGAATATGGAGCAGCGCGATGAGGAGCTACAGGCGCTGGTCAAGTCGTGGATGGGCAGGATTCCCGTTCAGGAGGTGGATCTGCTGATCGTCGACGAAATCGGCAAGAACATCAGCGGCGCCGGCCTGGACACGAAAGTAATCAACCGCTCCATCCAGGCGCACTACAATCCGTGGCCGGAGCTGCCGACGATTCATCGAATTTTCGTGCGGGACCTGAGCAAGCTCACCTACAACAATGCCGTGGGTATCGGAATGGCGGATGTGATCACGGATCGCCTGCTCAGCCGGGTGGACTGGAACGCGACTCAGATCAACTCCCTGACCGCCTCGACGCCGGCTGCGATCCGCACTCCGATCCATTTCCCGACGGACCGGGAGTGCCTGGAGAAGATCTGGCCGACGGTGGGAAAATTCAACCCGGCGGATGTGACCATCGCCTGGATCCGGAACACGATGGAGCTGAGCCTGCTCGGGTTCTCGGAGAACCTCCTCCCCGAATTGGAGCGGAACTCCAACCTGGAAATTTTGGGCGAGCCCCGCGACATGGAATTCGAAGAGGACGGCAACCTGGTGGATGTACTGCTTCAGGCTGCAGAACTCGCCCCAAGCCACTGACACCAATCGAACACGGCCTGCTGCTCCTCTCCGCCCCGGGATCGGCCCGGACATTTCCGGCCGAGCCGACGCCGTGAGGGAGCCGAAAACTGCGCGAGCCCCGTCCTCAACTCGCGGCGCTCGTCATCAGCGACGAGATTTTGCTGAACACCGTACTGATGCTGTTCGATATGTTCGGCATCAGCGCACCCGCGGCGACGGCAATGAAACCCGCCATCAGCGCGTATTCGATCAGGTCCTGTCCCTGATCGTCTTTGCAGAAATTCTTACAAATACGCTTCATCCGCTCTCCTTCGCCGCGCCCAGCGGGAGTTGACGTATACGACGTTATCAGCGATCGTGGGCGGAAGAAATCAGCGGAGAACCTTAGAAAACAGCAGGAAAATGACTCGGGTGGTGGCGAAAACAGAGCCAACGCTTCACGCGTTTGCGAGGATGCCCATGCGCTTCCCAACGCGCGAAAGAATTTCGATCGCCCGGTCCAGGTGCTCGCGCGTGTGCGCCGCGGTCACGATCGTGCGGATGCGCGCCTTCCCCTGGGGAACCGTCGGAAAGACGATTCCGGTGGCAAACAGCCCCTCGTCAAACAGGGCGGCGGAGAACTCGTGCGCGAGTTTCGCCTCGCCCACCATCACCGGCGTGATGGGCGTTTCGCTCGCGCCCGTGTCGAAACCCGCGGCCTCGAGCGCGTCCTTGAAATACCGCGTGTTCTCCCACAGCCGCTCGATGCGCTCGGGCTCCTGCTCCAGGATGTCGAACGCCGCCAAACACGCCCCCGCCACGGCGGGCGGGTGCGAGGTGGAAAACAGAAACGGCCGTGCGCGGTGGTAGAGATACTCGATCAGCTCCCGGCTGCCGCAAACGTATCCGCCGGCCACGCCGATCGCTTTCGAGAGCGTACCGACCTGAATATCCACCTTCCCATGCAGGCCGTAGTGGTCCACCGTCCCGCGCCCGTTCCGGCCGAGAACCCCGGAAGAGTGCGCGTCGTCGATCATCATGATAGCGCCGTGGCGCCGCGCGGCCACGACCAGCGCGGGAAGCGGCGCGATATCGCCGTCCATCGAGAACACGCCGTCGGTGATCAGCAGCTTCCGCCCGGCTTCGGAATCCAGTCCGGTGAGGATGCGCTCGGCGGCTTCTGCTTCCTTGTGGGGGAAGACGTGGATCTTAGCCTTGGACAGGCGTGCGCCGTCGATGATGCTTGCATGGTTCAGTTGATCGGAGATGATGTGGTCTTCCGGCCCGAGGATTGCGGCCACGGCGCCTGCATTGGCCGCATATCCCGACTGGAATACGACGCAGGCCTCCACTTTCTTGAACGCCGCGATCCGCCGTTCCAGCTCGAGGTGGATGTCCATCGTGCCCGCAATGCTGCGCACGGCGCCCGATCCGGCCCCGTGCTTGCGCGCCGCGGCGATGGCCGCCTCGACCAGCTTCGGATGGTTTGCCAGCCCGAGATAGTTGTTGGAAGCAAGGTTGACGACCTCTTTGCCATCGAACCGGCTCACCGCCTCGCAGGGGCCTTCCAGTTCCCGAAGGTGTTGATAGGTCCCCGCCTGCTTCCAGTCTTCGATCTGTGCGCCCAGGTATGCCAGCGGATCCGAAGCCCTGCCTGCGATCATAACGGCCCCCTAACGCCCATCCTAGCCCTTCCAGGCCCGTGGATTGTCTACCCGACCCAGTGCCAGGTGACCATCATGCCATCGGTCAGAAGACTGCCGGCCAGGAAGCAACCCGCGAGCGCCCAGAATACCCGCCGCCGCCTGGTTCCAGCCAGGTAAATGAACAGCGGAAACGAGATCGACATAAACCTCGAGAACGACATCAGATCTTTCAGCAGGAGCGGCACCAACCACTGCAAAGCGCTGAAGGCCCATAGCTCCAAAGGCAGGCGCTTGTAACTCAACACCACGACGGCCAGCGAGATCAACATGATCGCGTAATCAACCTGGCAGTCATGATCGCTCAGCAACTTCAAACTGAAGAACTTCGAACCCGCCACCAGGATGTTATTCAAAGAATTGCCGAGAAACTCCGAGCCCTCATTGCCCCACCTGTGCTGGGCCAGAACGAAACGGTTCCAATGTCCGGTGTTGAAGTAGTTGAGCAGCAGGAAAGGGACGATCCCCAGCGGCGTCAGGCACACCACGCGGAACCTGCTCCAGTCGATCTCGCCCATCCGTACGGTCCTGCGTCTCTTCAGCTTCCCCGCTCTCTTCGCCGCCCGGGTCTCGACGGGCAGGCCCTGTTTCACGGCCAGGACCAGCAGGGGAACCACGATCGCCACGCCCGTTGGCCTGCTCAGCGCCAGCAGGGCGCCGCATAGAACCGAGAGGCCCGGCCGTCCCTTCTTCAAGGAATAGAAAGACAGAACCGCCAACAGGAGGAACAGCCCTTCGCTGTAGTACGCCTGATAGAACACGGAAAAAGGATAGAAGACGAGCAAGGCCACGGACCGGAACGCCAGGCCCTTGTCGGAAAAGTATAAGAAGGTAAGGGCGTACAGCATCAGAAAGGCGAGGGCGCTGATCGCGTTTGTGGCCACAAAAGCGGCCGCGTGAAGTGGCAGAATCAACCGGAACAGGGCGATCGACGAAGGATAGAGTGGGAAGAAGGCGTACTTGGCGTCGTTGTCCCATTCCGTGTACCTGCGGTACCTGGCAACCGGGTCGCCGGGAGCAAAGCGGTAAGGGTATCCCGTCCGCGCCGCTTGATCCGCGGCGGCCTGCTTCATTTCATCCGTGTTCGGGTAGCCCTGCCCGGCGATGCTGAGATACCACTCCGCGTCCGCGTAGATCCAGAGGCTGAGGAAGTCAACCCGGTGTTCCGTGATCCGCGGGTCAATTTCGTAGTGATGGCCGCCGGAGAAATACTTCAGCGGCGAGAGGGGAAACCAGTGGCTGACGGCCAGAGCCCAGGTCCAGAACAAGATCTTGGCCAGCAGAATGAAGAGCAATACAGACAGATAGTGGTGCTGTGAGATCAGGCTCTTGAGGCGACTGGCGCCCTTTTCCATACAGAGTATTGTAGCTGCCGTCCAGCGAGCCCCCAGGCGGCGAGTCCAAGCCCGCCTCGCCCGTGATCCGTCCGTAAGGAGAATCAGAATCCAGCCTCGGAGCCGATAGCCCGCGGTTGAGCGCAGTAGTCCGGCGCTCACCCAGCGGCATTCCCGATAAAACCGCAAGCCGCGCTAACGATCCAATCCGGCGTCGCGCTCGATTGGGCGGCATGCTCAATCACTACTATCGGGCGGCTTGAAGATCCAGTTGCGTACGCTCGACCTGTATGCGCCCTGAGGCGTCCGGCCGATGTGCGCACAAACGCCTCCGAAGTTGTTTCCCGCGTCGTAATCTGGAACGAAACCATGGACGCTGCGCCCTCTTTAGGGCTGCCACAGCACCATTTCGGGTGGCAAACCGATCATTTCGCTCGCCCTCTGCTGCTGCGTTTCATGTTTCAGCCGTGCGTTCGAGTCTTTGGACAATACGGGGCATTGAGATTGTCCGAGATCAAAGGCTCTTTTCAGCAGCCCTACATACCGATGCAGCTTCAGTTCGGCGAAGGCCTTTCCATGTGATCGATGACAAGAATTTCTACTGGGTCTTTAGAGGGAACCAGTTTGAGGCCAAGCTGCTCCTCGAACGCAGTGAAGATAGATGGGCCAGCGTCGACTGTGTCCGCGGCGCGTTGCGAGTCGGGAGTCCACTTTAATTCGAAATCGAATTTCTTGTCACCGAGTCCGGTTTTGTCGATGATGATGCGGCCTGCCGTCGCCGCCAAATCGGACGTAAGGCTATCGATCGAAGTGGCGTGCCCCGTAATCGTGCTGTCCGAACTGCCGCTATTCCACGTGCAGAACCCTCGTTCTTTCGCCGGCGCTTCCTTCATCTTCAGGCCGCCTTTGACGATCACCAAATCGTAGACCGGAAGCTCGCGCGTCTCGCGATGCACCTTGAGCTTGCAGCGGTCGGCGAGCAGCGATTGCATCATCGGCTGCTGCTGTTTCAATTGCTCCTGCCACGGGTGTTTCTTCCACGCTTCGGCGGTGTCCGCGTCCACCTTCGCCTCAACGTCGTATGGGTTTAATTTCGCCCATTCTGGCAACCCTATCACCTGGCTGTCCATAATGATATCGTAGGCACCGTACACCATAGAGCGCAGCGGCGAATTGGTGATGCGAACGCCGTTGGGCAGGAGTTGCCATGAGTTGCCGCTACTTCCCGACTTGTTCGGCTTGATGGAAACAACCTCGTACGCGGAAGCCTTCGCCTCCGCGCCCTTTTGTGCCCGTACACACAATGATGCGCAAGCAGCCATCACGCCAGCCGCGAGCAAAAGGGCCGTGTGTCCTTTAGGGTTCATCAGAGTTGCTCGAATTCTAATTCCGTACATACCTACCTAAATCTCCAAACGCAGCGTTTCCTCGAATTCATCCAGAGTCTTAGCAAGTTCGAATCACGGATCCTTCGCAACCCGCGCCCGCCCTGCTCTCCCGTACTGCCTGCTTCCTATGTCTGCTGGTCACGACTCGTTCCGCGCACGTCTCCAAATGGCAGGACGTCTTGAGAACATGTTGTGAACACTGGACATGAGGAACGAGAGCGGGCTCGTGAAACCCAGAATACCAACGCAAACGTCCCGCAAGGGCGCATTCCCCTTGGTTGACTGAGTTGGACAGCAGATCCCCACACTGCCGCAGAGGCGTCAGGGGGGATCTGCTGCATTGCGTGTCAGCGTTCTTATTTATTCACAACCGATACCGCTCTGCGTGCAGCTGCAATTGTTCCCGACTTTTGTACAGCTACACGTACAACCCGACTGCGGGGTACAGCTACATGTAATTGTTAACGGTGAGACGGATGTTGATTGTGCCGTTACGACGTAGCCGACACCTAGAAGAAGCATGATGGCCAAATTGCGTACGATTACTTTGCTCATTTTTCCTGTTCCTCTCTTGATTCATTGACGTTGCAGGGCGGTTCCCGCCCTTTTTCCCTCCGCACGCGATAACTTCACTCCCACGTCCGGCGGAAACTCTCCTACCCAGCGCTGCGCTGTGTCCCTCGACATCGCGATGTGCCGTCGCTGCGAACCCTAGTTCCGGATCGCAGCAAGTATTGCCTTTCGTCCGGCCGCCTGTTGTTCCCCCACCCACGCGTGCTCAACCCTACCGTTTCGATCAACGAGAACCACTGTGGGCGTGGCAGAGATGTGCAACTGCTGCAAAGGGAACGACGCGACCACCGGCACATCCAGCTGCGCGTCTTGCAGCATGTGTGTCGCATCTATTTCCCCATCGGGAAGCACGCTAATGAGAAAGGCTTTCGAGTCCCCGTTTCTTTCTGCTTGCAAAAGCTCGCGATAAAACGGTAGGCTGTCCTCACAAAAGTGGCATCCCTTGCGTATCACCAGAAGCAGGGTCTTGCTATGTTGTCCCCAGTTGTATCCGGGTAGGGCAGGCAAAGCTGCTCCCACCGCAGGCGGCACTTGCGCGGATTCCGCGGGGTGATTGAGTGACCGGTAAACCACAAAGCCAGATAGAAGGAGAACACCTGCAATGACCGTGATGCTCGTCACCACTTCCAGCGTCTCTTTGAATCCGCGACCGCTCATTCGTAACCTCCTTCCGAGTTGAAACTCCAAACCGGGAATAATAGCAGAAGAGGCCGTCCCTGGAGTTGACTTCGCAAAAATGTTCCGCAACCAGAACACTCGTTTTGCAGTGCAGTAATTTTGGGTGCGAGGACGGGGACGTTGGCCGTGATGGTACGTATTTCGTTCTGATTTCAGAACAGGCGACGCTGAACTCGCGAAAAGAGGCTTTATAATATGGCACCCCATCTGGCGCGGTCTGATGATATACAGAAACCGCTCTGCAGTCCGTGATCCGTCCGTAAGGAGAATCAGAATCCAGCCTCGGAGCCGATAGCCCGCGGTTGAGCGCAGTAGTCCGGCCTTCACCCGGCGGGTGCAAAATTGCTAAGAGGATTCCGATGGCCATACCGAAGAAGCCGAAGCACTCACCCGCAGCCGGGGAACTGCCGTTCGAGTACGACGTGGAACCAGCCGAAGAAGTGCTTACCGGCTACGCGGGCATTCCGCTGTTTGTGCGTGCGGCGCGGTCTTTCGGTGCGCCCGAGAGCGTCGAGCAGCACCTGCGGTTGAAGCAGCGCCAGCGGGGATTTGACGAAGCGACATACGTCGACAACTTCCTGGTATTGAACGCTCTGGGCGGGGATTGTTTGGACGACTTCGACCGGCTGCACGAAGCTGCGCTTCCAGATCTTCTGTTCGCCGAGCGCGCTGATCCATCACGCGCGGCAACTGCGGGTGCGCGTGGGGCGGCTGGTCGACCAACTCAGGGAGTGGGCCGAGGCGTGGCGGCTGCTGCCGGCCAGCGGATGGGCGTAGTCTTACGGACGGATTATAGAACCTCTTTTTGCAATGGCGCGCCGGAGTTCTGTCCGGAGGTGGGAAAACGCACCCGCGATCGGCGAGTGACGCCCCCTCACCGGCCGCTACGAGGAGCTACAGACCCACCGAGCCGGACGCCCAGGCCGAATCTCCGTTGCGCCTCGGCTTGAGACGTGCCGCCGGGCGGCGTGCAACACCTTACAGACGGATCACGGCCTCGCCCGGCGCGGTATTTGCTTCCCGCCGCGCGGCTCGATATACTTGTTGCTTCGATGTCTTCTTTCGACGCCAGGTCCTTCGCTTACCGATTTTGGTGCTTTACCCCCACCGGGTAGAGTGGCGTTGGTTTAAGACGGAGACCTATTGAGAACCAACCCACTCGAAAGAGTGGGTTTTTTGTTTCTGGGGAGGAAGAGGTGATGATCATTTCAATGAAACCGCACGCGACCAAAGAGGAAGTCGACGCTGTGTGCGAACGAATCCGGGACTTCGGATACAAGGTTCACACCATACAGGGGGAGGAGCGGGTGGTGATCGGCGCCGTCGGCGTGGGGGATGTCACCGAGTGCCTGGAGCACCTGCAGATCATGCCCGGCGTCGAAAATGCCGTCCGCATCTCCGCCCCCTACAAATTCGTCAGCCGCGAATTTCAGCCCGGACGCAGCCGCATCAAGGTGAACGGCACCGTCATCGGCGGCAGCGAGTTCATCGTTATGGCCGGCCCCTGCTCGGTCGAATCCGAACGCCAGATCATGGAAACCGCCGAAGCCGTGGCGCGTGCCGGCGGACGCATCCTGCGCGGAGGCGCTTTCAAGCCACGCACCTCGCCCTACGATTTCCAGGGCCTGGAGATCGAGGGGCTGAAGCTGCTCAGAAAGGCGAAGGAAGCGACCAAGCTCGATATCGTCACCGAAATCATGAGCGACCGCGATGTCGAGCTGGTCTCCGAGTACGCCGACATTCTCCAGGTCGGCGCGCGCAACATGCAGAATTTCGCGCTTCTCAAGAGCCTGGGCCGGACCTCGCGTAGTGTGCTCCTCAAGCGCGGCATGAGCTCGACCGTAAAGGAACTGCTTATGTCGGCCGAGTACATCGTGGCGCACGGCAACCCGAACGTCATCCTCTGCGAGCGCGGCATCCGCACCTTCGAGACCATCACGCGCAATACGTATGACATTGCCGCGGTGCCGGTGCTGAACGAGCTGACGCACTTGCCGGTGATCCTCGACCCGAGCCACGCGACCGGCAAGCGCAGCCTGGTTACGGCGCTCGCGCGCGCCGCGGTGGCCGTGGGAGCGGACGGTCTTATGGTCGAAGTCCATCCGAATCCGGACAAGGCCATCAGCGACGGAGCGCAGTCGCTCACGCTGCCGCTGTTCCGCGCGATGATGAGGGAGCTCGATCCCTACGTCGCTCTCTGGAAGGAAGCGCGCGCGGCGGAGATGGCCACGGCCGCGTCGTAGGCCCGGCTACGGCGGATCGCCACCCCTCCCGGCCGTCCCGGCCCGATTCGTCGAGCTCCCCGGCGACATGTTCTGAGTTCGGGGTGGGGCTCCGAAGAACGGCGCTCAGAACATTTGTTCCTGCTTCTTGAGGGTCCCGAAGGAGCCGACGTTGGCTATGGAGAATGACCCCAGCACCTGGTTCTCGTCCAAAATCCCGAAGGCCAGCCGCCGGTACTGGAAGCTGAACCCGCAGCAATTCGTGTTGTAGGTCACCTGGCTGCTCATGAACTGGAGCCGCGCCAGGCGGAAGTCGTAATTGCCCTGGACTCCGGCGTTCCAGCCCCGGCGGTTCTCGTTGCCGATCTTGAACTGGCCCTGTATCTGATTTACGTCCGGCGTAAGCGCGGGGACCGCTTTCAAGCTGTTGTGCCCTATCGAGAATCCATACCTTCCAAAATGCAGGTCCACGGACGTGCTGCTGGCGACGAGGTTGTGACGGAAGGGGTCGTAATCGGCCCGCCACTCGAGCCCGATTCCCGGCTTGGGCATCAGCCGAATCGTGGAAACAACGGGCGAATAGTGGCGGGGGCCGTCCACGAAGGCGAAGGGCGTCAGCTCGATCTCGCTGAGCACCATGTCCCGGCAGGACGGCTGGCCGCACCAGCTGGAGACCGCGCCCCCGAAGGTCGGATCAAAATACCGCTGCTGCCGCAAATCCCACGAAAAGATTTCCTCGACGGATCCCTTGCGCTTGGCATAGAGCCGGTTGGTCACCCAGTACTCGACCTCGTCGGTGTCTGAAAACAGGTCCGTTACGTCGAAACGGATGATGCTGTTAAAGTTGTTCACCCCCCCGACGTAGTGATAATCGGCGCCGGTCTCGATCACGTGTTTGAGCTCGTCGCCCAGCCACTTCGGGCTTTTGTAGATTCGTGCCAAGGACGGCACGACGAGTTTGACATTCACCTCGTGGCCGTTGCGGTCGATGCTCTGGTTCACGAAGTTGAGCTGGTCCCGGCTTTCGCCGTATTGCGTTTCGCGAATGTCGAAGCTGGGCACCAGCGCGAAGTCCCACCATCGCAGCACCGTCGTAACTTCCGGGTATACATCCAGGCGGTCGACAAAGTTGCCGCTCCGGACATATTCGTCCGTGGAGGGAACAGGCTCCGTGCGGCTCAGCAGGCCCCCGCTCATGTGCCACGAGACCCACACCGGAATGTTGTCCCAGATCTGGCGGTCGCGGCTGGTGAAGTCGGCCTCCGGTAGTTTGTGAATGAGGGCATACTGGTTGGTCGAGGTGGTGGCGGCGGGAAACGGCACGAACTGGAAGGTCTCGATGCGTTGCGCAACGAAATCGAGGTCGTACGTCGACCAGTCCCGTGCGACGTATCCTATGGAGTGGACCTCGGAGCCGATTCCCTCCGTGTAGCTTTGCGTGAAGGATTGCCGGAAAGCGAAGGAGCTCAAGTAGTTCAACTCGCCGCGCGCGTAAAACCCGTCGCCCAGTTCCGACTTGCCCTGCATCGATAGCAGATATCCGCTCACACTCGTCGCGCTCGGGGGCTCGAAGTCGTTCACGGCGAAAAGGTAAGCGCTGAAAGACGTGCCCACCCAGGGTTTGGCGCGGAAGGCCAGGTTGTGCGCGAAGGCTCCGTTGGTGAAATACTGCCCCCGGTACCCCATGTCGTAGCTGCGATTGATCGCCCAATAGTAGCCGCCGCCGATCATTCTTCCCCGTAGCGAGCTGTTGCCGATGTTCGGCGCGAAGAACCCGCTCTGGCGCGGCCGCTTTTCGAGCGACTTGTAGTAGTACGGCGTGTAGAACAGGGGTATGCGCCGGAACGGCCCCACACGCCGGAACCAGAAGATGCTGCTGTGGGAGACCGCCCGTTCACCGGGAATGATGTCGAAGACCGGAGCGCGGACCAGCCACCACGGGTCCGGCATCGTACAGTTGGTGATGAAGCCGTCGTGGAGGACGTACTTCTCTTTCAGTCTTTCCGCCCAATCGCCCGCATAATAGAAAGGGTTGCTCGTGGTCAGGAGATGGGGCCGCGTCACGATGCGCGTGGGCGCCTGCCCGTGGACCTCGTAAAACTTCCCGGTCTCGTCGTTGATGTTGTACTCAGCGTGGTCGCACCACAACTCTTCGCCGCCGGCGAAATTCAGGAGGTAGACGTTTCCGCGGGCATCCAGCTCTCCGGTGTCTTCGTTGTAGTCGATGTCGTCGGCCTTGAGCAGGAGCGTATCGGTCTGAACGACGGATTTGCCGCGCAGCCGGTACCAGGGGCCTTCCTTCATCTCCTTCACGCCGAAGATAAGGATCTGGTTTTCGCCGACCTCGTTCGGAGGTTGCACACGATTGACGCGAACCTGGGGCTTGGGCGCCGGCTGCTCCGGCGCGATGGAGGGCGGCCCCATCATTTGGCCGGCCGCCGTCGCCGCAAACAGCACGCCGGCACAGAAGCCCGCTGAAGTTCTTTCAAAAATTCCGTGACAAAGTGCGCCGATTATGTTACTAACTCCAAGTAGGGATTTGTGTCGCCGCGATGCGTGTCCAACCAAGCGACAATCCTAACACGGACCGCTGCTTGGCCCTGCGCCGGGCGGCCGCAAGACAATTTGACGTGCAAGACAATTTGACGTGCGTTGCCGACATTGTGGTTCCTTGATTTCCGAGGGGGAGCACCGCTGCCATCATTGCGGCCGCCGGTTCGAGGACTCGCCGGTTCTCGGTGCGGTGAGTAACGCTGCGACTGCACCCGTGCTGGATTCCGGCCCCGCGGCCGCCACCGTGGACGAGGCCCGGCCATTCCCGGCCGGGTCAGCCCGGCAGGCGCTCCTGTTCGATGCCCGGCCGAAGATCATCCCCTTCGAGACCATCGCGGTCCGGAAAGGCGGCACGCGCCTTCAGCCCCAGCGCCGCAAGTCCCGGCCTGGCGGCCAGGCCACGGCGGCGACCGCTGGAAATCAGCCGCCGCTCGACCTGCGCGCTCCGGCTCCCCGCGAGCGTTCCGCCGTAAACGACGACGCTCCCGTCGCGCCCGCCGCCGTGAGGTTGCACGCCGCTACGCTGGACGCGATCTTTCTGGCCACGGGGATTGTGGCCGCGGCCGTTCCTTTCTACCTTATGGGCGGCCGGTTCGTGCCCTCGGCGAAGGCCGTCCTGCCCTATGCGGCAACCATCGCCGCGCTCGGCTTTTTCTATCACCTTTTCTGGTGCGTACTGGGCCGCGAATCCGCCGGAATGCGGTGTCTCGGCTTGCGCGTGCTCACGTTCGATGGTCATTTGCCCACCTGGCAGCAGCGTGTCGGGCGCCTGGTGCTGACCTGCTTGGATGTGACCGCGGCCGGCCTCGGCCTGGTCTGGGCGCTCATCGACGAAGAGGGCCTCACCTGGCACGATCATCTCTCCAAGACCTTCCCGGCCGAGTACGACCCGAATCCCGGCACGCTGCGGCGCCGGTAGCGTGCCCGTTTGGATACAATCACAGAACGTCCCTAAAGGTCTGACCTATGCCTGAAATCGGATTTCACACCGACGCCTTCAACTCCAGCTACTGGAATTTCGACCAGTGCCTGGACTGGGCCCACCGCCAGGGATTGAAGTTCATCGAATGCGGGTCCATCGACGGCGTGAGCTGGATTCACGGGCTCGGCTATCAGCCGCACGTCGCGCTCTGGCAGGACCCGCTCGAGCTTCGTAAGAAAATGGACCGGCTGGGCATCGCCTTCTCCCAGATCGACGCCGCTTTCCCGCTTTCCTTGCCGGAAGGCGCCACGCTCGGCGTCGAGTACGTGCTGCACACGCTCCGCTGGGCCAAGCTCGCGGGCTGCCCGCGCATCGATACCACCGACGACCGCTTCCGGCCCCAGGGATTGAGCGACCGCGAGACCATGGATATGATGCGCCGCCTCTACCGGCAAATCGTGCGCGTGGCCGAGGACTACGAGATCACTATCAATATCGAGCCGCACGGGTATTTCACCACCCAGCCGGAGTTCATGGCCGAGATGCTCGCCTTCGCCGATTCTCCATTTCTGCGCATGAACATGGATACCGGCAACACGTTCATTGCCGGCCAGGACCCGGTGGCTTTTCTGGATCGCTTTCTGCCGTCGGTGAGCCACGTGCATATCAAGGACGTCAGTGAAAGCCTGGCGGCCTCGCTCCGTGGCGGCCTGACCGGCATTCCCGTAAGCCACAGCGCTCTCGGCGACGGAGTCAATGCGGAAAACATCGTCCAGTGTATCGAGAAGCTCCTGGCTGCCGGCTACGACGGCGTCTTGAGCATCGAGTGCGAAGGCCAGGGCGGACCGATGATCGAGAAGAGCCTCGCGTGGCTGCGGGATGCGGTCGCCCGGGTGGAACGGAGTTTGGCAACTCAATGAACCGAATCATGATTGCTTTGGCTTCGCTGGCGTCCTTGCTGCCGGCCGCCCAAAGTCCGGCGCGCCTGCACGCGTTGATTCTCACCGGCGCGAGCGATGGTCTGTACCACGACTGGCGCCAGTCGACGCCGTTCCTTCGCAACCTTCTCGAAGGCACGGGAAGGTTCGACGTGAAGGTGAACGAGCAGGTGCCCGGAATCACCGCCGCGACGCTTGCGCCGTTCGATCTTCTGGTCCTCAACTACAACGGCCCGCGGTGGGGCGAGGCGACCGAGCAGGCCGTCGAGGCATTCATCCGGGCGGGCAAGGGGATGATCTCCTTCCACGGCGTCACTTACGGACCGTTCTACGGCATGGTGTTCGATCCGGCCGGCGGGCGCTGGAAGCCCGGACCCGATGGCGGCTGGCCCGCTTACCCCGCGCTCATCGGCGCGCGTTGGGACACGGACAAGATCGGACACGGCACGCGCCACGTCTTTCCGGTGAAATGGGTGAACCGGCAGCATCCCGTGAGCCGGGGCCTCGAACCGTCTTTCCTGGCCAACGACGAACTGTATCACCGTCTCGAACTGCTGCCCGCGACTGAAGTCCTGGCCACGGCATTCAGCGATCCCGCGACGGGCGGCACCGGCAAGGACGAGCCCATCGTGTGGACGGCGGCTTTCGGCCTGGGGCGCACCCTGCACCTGACCCTCGGCCACGATCTCTCGGCAATGAGCCAGCCGGGATTCCAAGCGGCCTTCACGCGCGGGGCCGAATGGGTGGCCACGGGCGGCGTGCAGCCGGCCGCCGCCCTGAAAAAGGAGCCGGTCCGGGTGCTGGCGGTCACCGGCGGGCATCCCTACGCCATCTCTTTCTACACGCTGTTCGAAGGCTACGACGACATCGTCTGGTCTCATGCCACCTCTCCGCGGGAAGCCTTCTCCGGGGATTTGGCGGAGCGCTTCGATGTGATCGTGCTGCACGATATGTGGGAGGACCTGGACGCGCCCGAGCGCGAGCACCTGCGCGCTTTCGTCGAAGCGGGCAAGGGCGTCGTGTCCCTGCATCACGCGATCGTGGATTACACCCAGTGGCCGTGGTGGTGGCGGGAAGTCACCGGCGGCGAGTTCTTTATCCACGAGCAGTCGGGGCACCCGGCCTCGAGTTTCAAGGAAGGCGTTGACATGGTGGTCACCCCAACGGCTGCCGGGGCGTCCCATCCGGTGACGCGTGGCGTGGGGCCGCTGGTGGTCCACGATGAGGCGTATCATGGCATGTGGCACTCGCCCGGGATCCAGGTCCTGATGGAAACCAGCTTCCCGCTCAACGACACGCCCGTGGTGTATATCGGCCCATACCAGAAGGCGCGCGTCGTCTACATCCAGTTGGGGCACAGCGATTCGACCATGCGCTACCCCGGCTATCGAAAGCTCGTGCACAACGCCATTTTGTGGGCGGCCGTTTCTGAGCCGTGACCGTAAGGGAGCGGTAGGGAGCAATGGAGGAACGAAATATGAGCGATACGCGTCGTAATTTTCTGAAGGCCTCGGCACTGGGAGGGCTCTCTCTGCCCGCCGTTTTTGCCTCCGCGAGCGACGTGATCCGCATTGGCGTGATCGGCTGCGGCGGGCGCGGCACCGCCGCGGCGCTCAACGCCATGCACGCCGATCCGTCCGTCCGGCTGGTGGCCCTTGCCGATCTGCTTCCCGAACGCATTCAGGAGAGCCGCAAGACGCTGCGGCAACAACGGCCCGAGCAGGTTGCGGTAGACGACGACCGCTGCTTTTCGGGGTTCGACGGCTACAAGTGGGTCATCCAATCCGTGGACGTAGTCCTGATCGCCAACGCCGCGAAGTTTCATCCGCTGCACCTGGATGCGGCGGTTCGCGCCGGCAAGCACGTGTTCGTGGAAAAGCCCCATGCGGTCGATCCCGCCGGCATACGCGTGGTGCGGGCGGCCGTCGAGGAAGCAAGGCGCCGGGGGCTATCGCTGCTCTCCGGCTTGCATAGCCGGCATCACCCCGGCTACCAGGAAACCATCCGGCGCATTCACGACGGGGCGATTGGCGAGGTCGTGGCCATTGAAGAGAACTTCCTGCGCCCGCCCTACGTGCTCTATCCCCGCAAGCCGGGCCTGACGGAAGTCGAGTGGCAGGCCAGCAACCAGTACCACTTCCACTGGCTGAGCGGCGATGACGTGACGCAGTCGCTGATTCATAACGTGGACCGCGCCAGTTGGGTCATGCGCGACCAGGCGCCCGTCAAGGCGCACGGCCTGGGCGGACGTTCCACGCTCCACGGCGAGATCTACGGCTCCGTCTTCGACCATCACTCGGTGGTCTACCAGTTCGCCAACGGAGTGCGCCTGTACGCCTTCTGCCGGACGATTCCGGACTGCTACAACGAGGTCTCCAGCATTGTCCTCGGCTCCAAGGGCCGCTGCGATATCGTGCAGTGCCGTATTGAAGGCGCGAACCCGTGGCAGTTCGACGGATCCAAGAACAAGAACGATGCCTATGACCTGGAGCACGTGGTTCTGTTTAACGCCATCCGTTCGGGCCGGCCGGTGAACAGCGGGGAGTACATGATCCGCAGCACGTTGATTGCACTGATGGGGCAGTACAGTTGCTACAGCGGCAAGGAAGTCGCCTGGGACCAGATCGCGGGCTCCGATTTCACGCTCGGCCCGAGCCCCGAAGACGTGCGCCCGGACATGGAACCGCCCGTCCGGCCCGACGCCAACGGCATCTACCCGGTGTGTACTCCCGGGGTGACCCGGCTGTTATAGCAGCCATTTCAGACACTTAACCGCCGCTGGTTCTCGTCTGGTAGCGTTACCCTTGCCGGTGCCGGATGAATCCAGCTTCATCTGCCAGCATCCAACACAGTGGCGGCGCCGTATCTATTCGCCCGCCCGATGCTCGGCTGGACCGTAAGGGCACACGGATGTCTCAAGAGCTCGTCAGCGTCATCATTCCAACCTGGAATCGCGCGTTTTGCATCTCGCGTGCCATCGATAGCGTGACCGCGCAGACATACCCGCATTGGGAGGCGATCATCGTGGACGACGGCTCGACGGATGACACCGCGAGAGTGCTCGCCGAGCGGTACGGTTCCGACAGACGAGTGCGGTACGAGTACCAGGAGAACGCCGGCGTCTCAGCGGCAAGAAACCGCGGGATCGCGATCGCCGAAGGGAACTACGTCGCGTTCCTGGACTCCGACGACGCCTGGGAACCCTGGAAGCTGGAACTCCAGGTGCGCTGTTTGGAATATTGCCCGGATGTGGGGATGGTCTGGACCGATATGGCTGCCATCGGCCCGGACGGCGGCGTGGTCAACCCGCGGTACCTCAAGACGATGTACCTGGCCTACCGCCGATTTGGCGAGAAGGACCTGTTCACGAAGTCGTATCCGCTGAGCGAGTGCGTTCCGCAACTCGGGGAACTTTTCCCAGGCCACCGCTTCCTCGTGGGCGACATTTTCTCGCCCATGATCACCGGCAATCTGGTGCACACGTCGACGGTGCTGCTCACGCGCGAGCGCTTGAAGCGGGTGGTAGGGTTTAACGAGGAGCTCAAGGTCTCCGGAGAGGACTTCGACTTCCACCTGCGGACCTGCCGGGAAGGACTGGTGGGCTTCGTGGACGTCGCCAGCATCCGCTATCAGATCGGCCGTCCCGGCCAGTTGACCAGCCGCCCGTACCGGGTCCACATGTCCCGGAACTTCCTGAACACGATTCTGCCGGCGATCGAGCGGGACAGACAGCGCATACGGCTGCCGCAACGCACCCTTCGGGCCACCGTAGCCTACGGGCATCGCTGGTACGGCGAGCAGTTGCTGCTGGCCCAAAGCCGCGCCGAGGCGCGTCGTCACCTCCGCGAATCGTTGCGCTGGCAGTGGAGCCTCCGCGCCCTGGGATTGTACGCGCTCTCCTGGCTGCCCGGCGGCTCCATCCGCATTCTCCGTTGGATCGCGCATTTGCCCGCTCGTCTTTGGAAGCCTCGGACCTCGGCGAATCCCGGTGCTCCGGATACCCCCGTCAGACTGGCATGCAAATCGGGAAGTGATCACTAACGGGTGGACACGTTGCCGCCTGCCATGGAAACGCTCGATCAAGCTCCGGGTGCGGATCGTGTGAAAGGCGCGGGTTCCGGAGGAGGCGAGCCCAGGGTCCTCTTCCTCATTGACACGCTCCTTGGAATGGGTGGCGCGGAAGGCGCGCTGCTGAAGATCGTCACGCACCTCCCTAAGCTGGGGTTCAAATGCGCCGTCGGCTCCTTCGATCTGAGCCGCGATCCGCAGTTTCTGAGCCTGTTTCCCTGCCCGGTGTACGATCTGACCTTGCGGAGGATCTACGGCTGGAATGCGCTCAAGGTGGCTCTCAGGCTGCGCCAACTGGTCGCCCGGGAGCGCTTCGACATCATCCACACGATGTTCCCGGCGTCGGATCTCTGGGGCGGGCCGATCGCACGCTTCCGGCGGCGCTCACTCCTGGTATCGAGCCGGCGCGACATGGGGATTGTGCGCAGCCGGAAGCACGACCTGGCGTACCGCTGGCTGGGAGGCCAGTTCGATCAGGTGCAGGCCGTCTCCGACGCCGTCGCCCGGGCATGCATCGCTCGCGACGGCCTCGACCCGCGCCGGGTCGCGACCGTACACAACGGCGTGGACCTCGAGCGGATCGCGGCCACGGAGCCGTTTGCCGGCCTCGCCGGCGCCTTCGATTTGAACCCGGATGGCGCGACCGTGGTGACCGCGGCAGGGAAGGTCTGGCCCGTCAAGGGAATCGATATCCTGATTCGAGCCGCCGCCATCGTGTGCCGCGAGCTTCCCCGCACCAACTTCCTTGTCGCCGGCTGGTTGGGACACGACTACGCGACCGAAGTGCAGCAACAGACGGAATCGCTCGGCTTGAGCGGGAACGTAAAGTTCATCGGGCGTCTGCCGCACATTGTCTCGATCCTGAAAGCGTGCGACGTATTTTGCCTGCCTTCGCGCAGCGAAGGGCTTTCGAACGCCTTGCTCGAGGCGATGGCGTGCGCGCTGCCGGCGGTGGCGACGGAGGTGGGCGGCAATCCCGAAGTGGTCCTTGAGGGGCAGACCGGATTTCTGGTGCCGGGCGAAGACCCGGAAGCGGCGGCGGCGCGCATTCTGGACCTGCTGCGCGACCCGGAATTGCGAGCCCGCATGGGCGCGACCGGCCGCGACCGGGTCCGCGAGCGCTTCACCGTCGAGGTCATGGTGCGCCGCATGGCCGCGCTCTACCGGGACCTGCTGTCAGCGCATCCGAGAGGCGGCTGAACGGGCGAGCGCCCGGCAAGAAGTCACTGCCGCAACAAAGCCTCAATATCGCGGCTGCCACGGATGACGTGAAGAATCAGCACATCTTCGGCTTCAACGCGGTAGAGGATGACGCACGCGCCCACAGAAAAACTTCGTAAGCCGGGGCGTAAATCTTCATCCCTGCGCCGTCCGATATGAGGTTTCGACTTCCGGTGCAAGACGATGCGTGATTAGCGAGCGGGACGTTGTTGCTCCGCCGCCAAGCGGGCGCGTCCGCGCCGCCCCACTTCCCCGGCGAGGCCGTCCATGGATTGCTCCGTGATGGTGCGCCCCTCGCCACGAGCAAGAGAGGCTTCGGCCTGATCGACAGCGGCAAGAATTTCCGCACGGGTGCGCTCCCGTTCTTCCCAGAAGGCCAGGGCTTCCCGCACCGCATCTTCTTCGCGGCTAAGCCGTCCGCTTGCAATGGCCTGACGAGCGAACGCCTTCTGGTCAGGGCTGAGTTGCACTTCCATCATTTCCAGAGTACGGCAAACATCGAGGGGAGACAGGCCTTTCAGGGATCGGGCTGAATTCCCGGCGAAGAAGCGTCGAAAGTATCCCGATTGCCAAGCAGCTCGCGCATCGCCGAGGCTGCTCTGGTGCTAACACCCGGGCGGCCGGTGTCCCGATTCCACTTGACAATCCAGTGGAGACGACACAGAATGTTGTTTCTCGGGAGACTCCACTTGAATGTCTAAACAAGATCGAACACAGGTGCTCCAGGGCACCCTCGATCTCATTGTCCTGCGCACCCTCGCGACCATGGGGCCGCAGCACGCGTACGGAATCGCGGCCCGCCTCCAGCAAGTGTCGGAGGACCTGCTCAACCTGAACCAGGGTACGCTCTACCCCGCGCTCGTCCGCCTCGAACAGCAGGGTTGGATCAAGGGGACCTGGCGGCGAACCGAGAACAACCGCGATGCAAAGTATTACGCCATCACCGCCGCGGGGCTGAAGGCGCTTGCGCGCGAAACGCAGCGCTGGCGCAGGCTGGCCGGAGTGGTCGAGAAGCTGCTCGGAGAGGAGTCCTGATCCATGCACCACTGGAGGAGATTTTTCGCCAAGCTTTCAACTCTGCTCCACCGAGAACGCGCCGAAAAGGAGATTGCGCGCGACGTCGAGTCGCAACTGGGCATGCTCGAAGACCAGTTGCAGCGCCGCGGCGTGCCGGCCGATAGCGCGCGCCTGGCCGCCCGGCGGGCCTATGGCGGTGTCGAACAGGCGAAGGAGGTCGCGCGCGATGAGCTGACGTTCGTCTGGCTCGATCACCTCTTGCAGGACGTGCGGCACGCATTCAGAAGCCTGTCGAAAAGCCGGGCGTTCGTGGCGGTCACCCTGGTCTCGCTCGGTCTAGGGATCGGCGCGAACACCGCCATATTCACGCTCGTAAACGGGGTCCTGCTCAAGCGCTTGCCGGTGCCCGACCCCGACCGTATCGTCCAGTTGCAAGCGCGGCTTCCTCAGTTTGAAAGCCCAGGCTTCAGTTTCCCGCAGTTCCGTGAACTGCGCAGTCAGACCGGAATCTTTGTCAGCGCGATCGGCTTTTCGGGGCGCCCAGCATTAGCCGCCGTGGACGGCGATTCCTACCCGATCGACTTCGAGTTGGTGACCGGCTCTTTCTTCCCCTTCTTTGGCGCCCGGCCCGCTCTCGGACGCCTCCTCGATGAGGAAGACGACCGTGTGGAAGGCGCACATCCCGTTTGCGTGCTCAGCTATCAGGCGTGGCAGACGCGCTTCGGCGGGGACCCGCGCGTAGTCGGGCGCACCATTCGGATCGACGGAGTCCCGTTGCAGGTCGTGGGCGTGGTGGAGCGGAAGTTCATCGGTCCAGAGCTGCAACGGCGCTTCGACGTGTGGGCGCCGACTGCGCTCCAGGGGTCCTTCGGAGATCCGCGCGAGTCAGCGAACTCAATCTGGCTTCGTGCCCTTGCGCGACTCAAGCCCGGACTCTCCCTGCCACAGGCCGGAGCCCGCCTGACCGTAGCCAGCCGCGGCATCGAAGATTCGCTCCCGAGGGACCGGGTGACGAACAAAGGAGCCATCTACCAAGTCCGCGATGCCAGCAAGGGGTTCGACAGTTGGCGCTCCCAGCTTCAGGATCCTCTGCTGGTTCTGATGGGAGCGGTGATCCTGGTGCTGCTGGTGGCGTGTGCGAACCTGGCGAATATTCTGGTGGCGCGGGCGGGCGCGCGCCGGCAGGAATTCGCGATCAAGCTCTGGCTCGGCATCTCCCGCGGGCGGCTGCTCCGGCAGTTGCTCCTGGAAACGTTTCTGCTGGTGTTTGCTGGAGGAGCGCTGGGCGTTTTCCTTTCCGTGGTGCTGACGCATTTTCTGCTGGACCTGTTCAACAGCGGGAACCAGTATATGAGTCTACAGGTCGCGCCCGACGCAGGGGTCCTGGCGTTTACCTGCGGTGTCTCGATCCTCACGGCCCTGATTGCCGGCTTGTATCCGGCCTGGCAGGCGTCGCACACCGACGGCGGCGCCGGTCTGAAAGCAATATCGCTCAGCCGAAGGCGCGCCGGCGCCGTCCGCCGCGGATTGATCCTGGTGCAAGTCACGGCGGCGGTAGTTCTGCTGTTCGCGGCGAGCTTGTTTACGCACAGCCTGGGCAAACTCAAGACCATCGACCTCGGGTATGACATCGACCACGTGCTCCAGGTGAGCATCGATGCGAGCGGGCCCCAAAAGCCGTTGAAACCTGGGGCGGAGCAGCCTGCACTCGCCGAGATTCTGACACGGGTGCGGCAATTGCCCTACGTGGAATCGGCGGCGTTCTCCGTGCCCGGCGTGCTTTCAGGCACCATGATGACTGAAAGCAGCCTTAGCGCCACGGACGCCTCGGGAAATGTGCGCGATGTGCAGGATGTCTACTTCCTGTTCGCAGGCCCGAGATACTTCGCAACCATGCGGATGCCGCTGCTCCGCGGGCGCGATTTCGCGCAGACGGATCGCCCCGGATCGCAGCCGGTCTTGATTGTCAACCAGCGGCTGGCTTCCCTGCTCTGGCCCGGCGAAGATCCCATCGGGAAGCAAATCGCCGGGTTTCGCATCAAGGACCTCGAAGTGATCGGCGTGGTGGGGAACAGCAAATATCAGGACGTCCGCGAAACCACGAAGGCGATCGCCTATCGGTGCTTCGATCAGACGCCGGTCACGAGCGCTACGCTCCAACTGCGATATCGCGGCAGCGCAACCCAGGTCGAGCGGGATGTGCGCCAAATCGTCAAGTCGGCGGCCCCAGCGTATCAGGTCTTCAACGCCTCGACGATGGAGCTGCTTCGCGACAGCCTGATCGCACTGGAGCGGCTGCTGACATTTCTCTCCGCCCTGTTTGGGGCTCTCGGCCTGGCCCTGGCCCTGACCGGCATCTACGGACTGATTTCGTACTCGGTGACACAGCGCACACGAGAGATCGGGATCCGGGTGAGTGTCGGCGCGCGCCGGATCGACGTGCTTCGCCTGTTTCTCCGTGAGTCCATGATGCTGACCGCCGCGGGTATATTGCTCGGCATTCCCATCGCTTTGCAGCTTACCCGGCTTATGCGGCGGATGTTGTTCGAAGTCTCGACGGCCGATCCCGCCGGGATTTCTGTGACGCTGATCCTGATCGTTCTGGGCGGCGCGCTCGCGTCGATCGTCCCAGCCCGCCGCGCCCTTCGGGTCAACCCGGTAGAAGCTCTGCGGTGCGAGTGAATCAGCTCACCTCGGACGCGCGGCTCCGTAACAGAGCCGCGACCGTGAGGGAGCGGTAACGGGACTTCCGGGACAGGAGTCTAAAATAGTTGCGTGGACGCCGGTTTCGACGACATCCTGCGGGATCCGGGCAGCTTGCGGCGCGGGCGCTTCCACTACCTGCCGGTCGCGCCCGGACGCATGGAGTTCGCCATCGAAGTTCGCCGCGCGATTCTGGACACGCGGCCCCAGGTAGTCGCGGTTGAACTCCCCGTCACGCTCGAGGCCGCATACCGGAGCGCCGTCTCCCGCCTGCCGGAGATGACCGTCCTGGTCTATCCCGAAGAGAACGATGCGGAGAGCGCCGTCTACGTGCCGGTCGAGCCGGCCGACCCTTTCACCGAGGCAATCCGCAGCGCTCTCGAACAGGGCGCCGAGGTTCTTTTCGCCGACCCGGACCTGGGCGAGCGGCCCCACATCCCGGATCAGTATCCGGACCCGTACTCGCTCCGCCACATCGGGCTCGACAAATACGTGGAGGCGTACCGCGTCTATCCGCAGCCGCGCTCGGAGGCGATCGCCGCGCACGCCGCGGGAATCGCGTGGAAACTCCAGGGCGCCGATCCGGCGGCCCAGGTGCTCGTAGTGCTCTCGCTCAACCTCCTGGACGCCGTTCTGGACGCGATGGAGACGCCGCGGGAGCCGCCGCGCCAGCGCCGGAAGCGGCGCGACGTCGAGCTGTTTAACCCGCACCCGGATTGCCTCGTGGAAATCACGGCCGAGTGTCCCTACCTGCAAAACCGCTACGAGGAATTCCGCAAGACGATGAGCGAAGCGAAGCTGGTCGATCGTCCGCGCGTGCAGCTTGCGATTCTGAGCGAGGCCGAGCAGGCGTACAGCAAGAACGCGGGAGATACCGTGGCGAGCTGGCAGCGGCGGATGCTGGCCCGCTACACGCGAAACCTGGCCATGACCGGCGGTGACATCACAGCGGGCGTTTTCGACCTCACGGTCGCCGCGCGTTCGGTGGTCGATGACAACTACGCCTGGGAAGTCTGGACCACCGCGGGCCGCTATCCGGCGCAGAAGACCGAAACCGGCCTCACGACCTTGAACCTGTCCGGCGAGGAGATTTGGCGGGACACGAAGAAAATCCGGCTCAGGCGGCGTCTCCCCCGTCCGAAGAGGCTCCTGAAGCCGGCCGGGTTGAAGGCCCGCAAGAGGGAGAAGGTGCGGGGCGAATGGGCGCGGCAGTTCCACGGCGAGGCGATCTGCTCCTACCCGCCGGAAGATCTCGTGATCGAAGACTACGGACGCGCGATCAAGAAAAAAGCCAAGAGCATTCTTTCCGAGGAGCGCACCCGCACCGAGCCGTTCCGCACCTCGCTGCTGGACGGCATCGACCTGCGCGAAACCATTCGCAACTGGCACGAAGGCAAGATCTATGTGCGGCAATTCGAAAAGACCGCGGGCGAGGTCGCGGCGGTCATCGTCATCTTCGACGCCGATCCGGAGGACCGCTACACCTACCAGACGACCTGGCTGGGCGAGCACCAAAACGAGTCCGACATGGCATTCTATTCGACCAACCCGTTCGAGCACGTCGTGGGCCCGGGCATCGGCCGCGCCGAATACGGCGGGTTTCTGATGAGCCTGCCGCCGCGCCGCATGATCGACGTCTGGACCGACCCCGATTACGGCCTCGCCGAGTCAAAGCCCGAGCGACTTCTGCTCGCCGGCCTGGACTATTCCATTCACAAATACGTTGTCTACGTTGCGGCGCGGCCGCCGCGGTCGATTTTCCGCTCGATTGCATCCCGGCTGAACCGAAACATTCTGTACATTCCGATCGGCCAGCTCTCGCCCCAGAAGCTGAAGAAGATCCGCGTGGTCCACGTCCTCGACAGCTATGAGCGCCGCGCGGAGGCGAAAGACTACATCTGGTGAGGCGGCGGAGCCGCGGAACTCCTGCTTGGCCTCGCGCAAACCTTCGTGCCGATCCGGGAGCCTCCGGCTGGACCTGGGCAGACCGCTCGCCGAAATATTACAAGCGTAGCAACTTAGTACCGGATCTCACACCGAAGCTCCGTACCGGATCTCACAAGTACCCCGAGTCCATTGCCTAAGTTCCCGTGCGCGACTAGGTTAGGTCCGCGACCGTGAAGCCCGTTTCTTTACGGTAGCGGCGTCTACCTGTAGCAGAGCCGCGACCGTAAGGGAGCGGTAGCAACGCATCACTCGGTCGAGGTCCTAGGCAAATTATGCCTAATACTCTTTACCGTACCCGGCTTGTCTTGCCGCTTGTTTTCGGATGCCTCGTGGCCCGCGGGCTTGCATCCGCCGACACGATCGATGTCACCGGGGTGGACGGAAACCTTGGAGAGAGTGGCTTCTGGATCAACGAAAACGGCCAGAACACCCCTCTCTACTTCGGTGGTGTAATCGACATTACGCTCACCAGCGGCGGCAAGAGCTATGACCGCTACACGCTCTGCGTGGACCTGTTCACCGACATTGATGTCGGAGGCGCCTACGATACGACGGTCCTGAGCCCCGGCCAAGCCGCGCTCATGACGGGCAAGGTTCTGGAGCGGGTAGCTTGGCTGGTGGATAACGTGCTTGTGCCAGTGCAGGATTCCTCCATTACCTCGCAACTGCCGTCCGCGGATTGGCTCTATCTGAATCCGGCTGCGCCTCCCGAGCCTGCCCAAGGCGCCGGACTCCAGTTGGCCATCTGGGATATCACGGAGGCCGGAGGCGATGGGTTCTCCAGCTGGCACCGTGCAGTTTTCTACCGATCCAAGCAACCCCACGCCATCGGACGTGCAGACCTCGGCGGAAACCTATCTCGCCTTAAGCACGGGCAAGAGCTCCGATCTCGCCTTCGTCTACGAAAACTGAGTACCGGGACCACCCCACCTCAATACGTGCAGATGCTGGAGGGACCAATGTACGCGGATGGACCACAGCCGGTTCCGGAGCCCTCGTCATTTGCGATGCTGGGCGGCATGTTGATCGCACTTGCCGGCCTGGTTCGGATGCGTTGAGAGTTTCCCGAGCGCGGCCTGCGCATTCCGCCGGCTGCGCCTCCCGGCTCTCCGGCGGCGGGCTTAGGGCCGGTCACGAAACAGCAGGTCCAGTGCCCCCGAACGGCTTTCCAAACGGTGCTGGCTCAGAAGCCGCTTGCCGGGCCGCGACCGTCAGGAGTCACCGCCGCTAGCCGGCCTCCCGTAAAGCGTTGAGTACAGTGCAACCTTGGCCACCGCGTTCGATTCCTCGCTGGATTGCATCCCGGCTGAGCCGAAACATTCTCTCCATCCCGATCGGCCAGCTCTCGCCCCCCCGCCGCCCGCACTCCCTGCCCTGGGCTCGCAAGCCCCGGTTGCGCCACCGGACAACCAAGTTAATTTGCGCTAATATGTGCAGAACCAAGGTGTTTCATCCGATAGGATTCTGGTGCGGAACTCGTTCACGGAGCATATCACGGAAGAACCGATCGAAGGGTACGCTTTGGGCAGGTTGCACGAGTCCGGTCTGGCCTATAGGGAGGAGCATTGGTCCGTCTGCCAGGAGTGCCGGGCGGGGATCAACTCAACGGACGCATTCGTAAACGCGATGAGGAGGGCAGCACGGGAGTTCAATGTATGACATCCAAGGAGCTGGGGCGGTACCGGGAGATGCTTTTGAATAAACAAGCGGAGCTGATGGCCGGCTTGACAAGCCGCGACGACATCGCGATCGAGCGAAGTGCCGATCAGGCTGACGAGATCCAGGGCGCGTTGGATAGGGAGTTGATCATTCGCACTCTGGACTCGAAAGCGATCACCCTGCGCAGTGTGGCGGCCGCGACACAGCGTATCGCCGACGGCACCTTCGGTGTCTGCGTTTCCTGTGACGAAGACATCGGCCCCAAACGCCTGAACGCCGTGCCATGGACGGCATACTGCGTTGCCTGCCAGGAAGCCGCGGACCGGGAAGAGCGGGGCCAGATCTTCCCGGGCTTCAAGGCGGCGTAAATGCCGCTTGCTCGCGCGCGCGGCTCTGGATTCCGAGCCGTGACCATCAACGAGCGGATGCCGCTGTTCTCCGGCGCAGGAGCCGATCTATGTGAGTCACGGCGCCGGCCCAGAACACCGCCGCCGCATATCCGGCAATGACATCGCTGGGGTAGTGCACACCCAGATAAATCCGCGATAACCCGATCGCGCAAATCAGTACCGCAGCCAGACCCCAGATCGCCGCCCGCGCCCTGCGGTTGGCAACACGCTCCGTAACGATGGCGGCGAGCACGCCGAAGAAGCAGATGGAGAACAGCGCGTGACCGCTGGGAAAGCTGAACGAGCGCGGTTCCTGGGTTCCGAAGAACGGCGTGGGCCGCGTCCGGTGAAACGCCAGCTTCAGCTTCCAGTCGAGTGCATAAGCGCCGCTCAAGAGGATCACAAACAGGACGGCCTGGCGGTTCCAGCGCAAGACGAGCATCGCAAGGAGCGCACCGATGCCCAGGACGAACAATGTGCGCGGCTCGCCCAGGTCCGACACCCAGCGCATCACTCCCGTGAGCCCGGACGAGGCGTTCTGGTGGACCAAAGCACGCACGCCGGCATCAAACCCGATGGCCGCGCCCGTGGCGACTCGTCCGGCCAGCCATACGAAGACCGCTAGTGCCGCCAGCGAGGCGATCAGACGGAATCCAAACAATTCCTGGACACGCGTGCCGGTGCGAAAGTGCATTCGGATCTCTATTGTAGCCGCGGGAACGGCTGGCCAGCCTCAGTTCCGGCAATTGCTGTAAGCTTTATTGGAAGGACAGGTCCAAAATGCGCACAACAAGAATCTTTATCCTGCTGGCGGTCGGAATAGCGGGGCTCGCTCCGCTCTCGAAAGGCGCGGAGGCAACGAAAATCTGGGAAGCGCCGCTGGTGGTGCCGACCTACCCGGCGGGCGCCCCCGATCCGAGCCCGCAATTCTTCGAAGGCCGCGGATACCAGGGCGCAAAGGGGCCGATCTATCCCTATCCGATCATCGACAAGCTGTTCGACACCAAGCAGGACCGGACCTACAAAGCGGTGTACCTCGAAAACGAATACATCCGCATTTGCGTGCTGCCCGAGCTGGGCGGGCGCATCTTCGAGGCCATCGACAAGACGAACGGCTACAACTTCTTCTACCGGCAGCACGTCATCAAGCCCGCTCTGATCGGAATGCTCGGCGCCTGGATCTCGGGCGGCGTCGAGTGGAACATTCCGCACCACCACCGCGCCAGCAGCTTCATGCCCGTTTCCTACAAGCTGGCGGAGAATCCGGACGGCAGCAAGACCATCTGGGTCGGCGAGATGGAGCTGCGCCACCAGATGCGCTGGGCCATGGGCCTGACGTTGCGGCCCGGCAAGGCTTACCTGGAAGGGACCATGCGCCTGTTCAACCGCACCCCCGTGACGCACTCTTTCCTCTACTTCGCCAACGTGGCCGTCCATGCAAACCAGGACTACCAGGTGATCTTCCCGCCGAGCGTCCACTGGGCAACGCAGCACTCCAAGGTGGAGTTTTCGAGCTGGCCGGTTTCGCACCAGCGCTACGGCGGCGTGGATTTTTCGAAGGGAGTGGACGTCTCCTGGTACAAGAACCATCCGAGTTCCAACTCGATGTTCGCGTTCGAGTGCAAAGAGGATTTTCTCGCCGGCTACGATCACGGCAAACACGCCGGCACTTTGCACATTGCCGATCACGGGATCATGCCCGGGAAGAAGTTCTTCACCTGGGGCAACGGCAGCGACGGCAGGATGTGGGACGGCATGCTGACCGATACCGATGGCGCGTACCTCGAGCTCATGGTGGGCGGCTACTCCGACAATCAACCGGACTATAGCTGGATCCAGCCGTATGAGGTCAAAACGATCAGGGAGTACTGGTATCCGTTCCGCGATATCGATGGCGTCAAGAATGCCAATCTCGATGCGGCAGTGAATCTCGAAGTGAATGGAGATACCGCCAAGGTCGGCCTGAACACGACCGAGCCGCGGCCGGATGCGAAGGTGGCCGTCCAGGCCGCGGGCAAAGTTGTGTTCGAGAAGGTGGTTTCCATCGCCCCCGGCACGCCGTTCGTCGAGGAGGTCAAGCTGCCGCCGGCAACGAAACCGGAGGACGTGAAGGTTACGCTCTCTTCCGGCGGCAGGGAGCTGATCTCCTATCAACCCGCGCCGTTCAAGGCGTCGGAGATGCCGCCGATCGTCACGCCGCCGCCCGCGCCGGACGAGATCAAGACGAACGAGGAGCTGGTTCTCGCGGGGCAGCGCCTGGAGCAGTTCTACAGCCCGGCGCGTGAACCCGAGCCCTACTACCTGGAGGCGCTCAAGCGCGATCCCTCCGACTATCGCGCGAACACCGCCCTGGGACTCATCGAATACAACCGCGGGCTGTTCGCGCAGGCGGAGGAGCGCTTCAAGACCGCGGTAGCGCGCGTCTCCAAAAACTACACGCGTCCGCGCGACGGCGAAGCCTACTACTACCTCGGACTGGCCCAGCGCGCGCAGGGCAAAGAGGATGCGGCGCTCGAGGCGCTCTATCGCGCGAGCTGGAGCTTTGGCTGGAATACCGCGAGCTACTACGCGCTGGCGGAGACGGAGTGCCGGCGCCAGGATTACGCCAAGGCGCTCGAGGATCTGGACCGCGCGCTCTCGACCGATTCCCTCAGCACCCAGACGGTGGCCCTCGAGTCGGCCGTTCTGCGCCATCTGGGCCGCATGACGGACGCCGGCCGCCTGCTCAGTGCGGCGGCCAGAATCGACCCGCTGGACCCGTGGGTGCGCCGGGAATCCCGGCTCGCGCTGGGCGGCGAACGCGAGCCGATCCGGGCCGGAGTGGATGCCAACGACGATGTTCAGCCCTACCTCGAGATCGCCACGGATTACGGCAACGCGGGCATGTATGACGACGCCGTAGCGGCGCTCCAGGATCTGATTGGGGCCTACACGGACAAGTCGCGCGTCTACCCGCTGGCGTACTACTATCTCGGCTTCTTCGACGAAAAACTCGGCAAGGCCGATGACGCCGTGGAGAACTACGCGCTCGCCGCGAAAATGCCCCCGGACTACTGTTTCCCGTTCCGGCTGGAAGAGATGGCGATTCTGCGCCGCGCGATCGAGCGCAACCCGAAAGACCCGCGCGCGCCCTATTACCTCGGCAACCTGCTCTATGACTTGCAGCCTGAAGAGGCGATCAAACAATGGGAGGCCGCGCGCGCGCTCGATCCGGCGTTCGCGATGGTTCACCGCAATCTCGCCCTGGCCTACGCACGGCGGCGGAACGATGTCCGGAGCGGCATCGCGGAACTCGAGGCGGCGCTCGCCCTGAAGCTCGACCCGCGGTGGATGTATGAACTCGATGAGCTCTATCAGGCCGCGGGCACGGCGCCCGCGACGCGCCTGGCATTCTTCAAGGAGCACCAGCAGGCCGCCCTGGACCGCGATGATGTGCTCGCGCGAGAGATCATGCTCGAGGTCGAGACAGGCGACTGCGACGAAGCGCTCAAGCTGCTCTCGAGCCGGAAGTTTTACATCTGGGAGGGCGCATCCATTTCGGCGCACGACTGGTACGTCGATGCCCACCTTTTACGCGGCCACAAGCTTCTGGCGGCCGGCAAACCCGCGGAGGCGCTCAAGGACTACGCGGCGGCGCTCGAATATCCCGTGAGCCTGGGGGTCGGCAAGCCGTACGGAGGCGACCGTTCCGCGGTGATGTACTACTACATGGGAGCGGCCTATGAGGCCTCGGGCGATGCAGCCAACGCAAAGGAGTATTACCGCAAGGCCGCGGCGGAGACGGGCGGGATCAGGCGGCGAAGGCGCATGCGCGCGGATGCCGGCGATCTTGCGTTTTACCGGGCGCTGGCTCTCCAGAAACTCGGCGAAAAAGAACAGGCCTCCGGAATCTTTCAGTCGCTCGTGACCTCCGGCGAGGAAATGCTGGCCAAGGGGGCCTCGGTGGACGATTTCGCGAAGTTCGGCGCGCGCACCTCGAAGAACGTCGAACAGGCCGGGGCGCACTACCTGATCGGGCTAGGGCAGATGGGCTTAGGGAAGACCCAGCAGGCCAAGGCCGAATTCGAACAGGCGGTGAAGCTCGACGTGAACCAGATGTGGGCGGCCTATGAGCTTGCCGCGCTGAAGTAGCGGGCTCGGTTCACCGCATCAACAGCACGCCCACCGCGATCGTCAGGACGGTCAGCGGCGCTCCGGCTCTCGCGTACTCCCAAAAGCTGATCGCCACATCGCGCCGCGATCGCTCGACCACAATCAGGTTCGCCACCGAGCCGAGCACCGTGAGATTGCCCGCCAGCGTCGAAGACATCGCCAGCGTCAGCCAGGCGCGCCTCGCGTCGGGCAGATGGGGAATCAGCGGCTTGAACACCAGCACCGCCGGGACGTTGCTCACGATGTTCGAGAGAATTGCGGAAGCCGCGCTTAGGACGCCCGTCCGGCCAAGCTGGAAGCGCGAGCCGAACGCGAACAGGTCGCGCGTGAGCGCAGTCTTTTCGACGCCGGCAACCACGATGAACAGCCCGATAAACATCACCAGCAGTTGCCAGTCGATTTCGTGGTAAATCTTCTGCGGCTTCACCCGCCGGGTGATGAGCAGCAGGGCGCCGGCCACCAGCGCCACCTTCGGAACCGGCCAGCCGAGGAAAAAACAGATCAGCATGGCCGCCGCGGCCAGAAGGGACTTCCCCATCAGCATCCGGTCTACTCGCACCCGAGGATGCGCAATCTCGACTCGCGCCTCTACCCGGAATTCCTTCCAGTAGACCGCCGCGATCACGAGGATCGTGAGCAGGAGTCCCACGGCCGCGGTGGGCGCCAGCGCCGCCGCAAAATCGGCATAGGGGATGCGGGAGAAGCTGCCGATCATCATGTTCTGCGGGTTTCCGGTGATGGTCGCGACGCTGCCCACGTTCGCGCCCATGGCCACGGCGAGCAGGAACGGCACCGGGTTGCGGTGGAGCCTGAGCGTGACCTCGAGCACCAGCGGAGTAAGCACCAGGCACATCGTGTCGTTGACGAACAGCGCCGAGAAGAAGCCCGAGACCGCGACGATCGAGGCCAGCAGCACGATCGGCCGGTGCGCGTGCTCGACCACCCACGCGCTCACCACGCCGAAGAACCCGGACAGCCGCAGGTTCGCGACCACGATCATCATGCCGAAGAGCAGGATGATCGTGTCGTAGTCGATCGCCGCATACGCCTGTTCGATCGAGAGCACGTTGAAGCCGATCATCAGCGCCGCGCCGATAATCGCCGCGCCCGTGCGATCGATGCGAAATCCCGGCAGGCCCCCGATAGCCAATACCAGGTAGGTGCCGCAAAAAATGAGGAGGGCAGCCAGCAACCCCTTCAGGATATCCCGCGCGCCGGACCGCAGCCGGGCGGCTCAGTTTTGGAGCGCGCGGGCCAGCGCTCCCTGCTCGATCAGCTCGGCCACGGTTGCGATGGCGGCCGAAGCGGGCTGGTCGCCGTCGAGCCGCGGGATGAGCGCGCTCACGCCTTCGAGCGCCGGGCTGGTCTTGAGCGGGCGCAGGAAGTCGAGCGCGCGCGCCGCCGCGAGCGCTTCGATCGCGAGGACCTGCCGCGTGTTCCACACCACCTCGCGCAGCTTCAGCGCCGCGGTCATTCCCATGCTGACGAAGTCCTCTTTGTTGCCGCTCGTGGTGATCGAGCCCGTGGACGCCGGCCCGGCGAGCACGCGGTTCTCCGCAACCAGCGCGGCAGCCGTCACCTGCGCCATCATCAGCCCCGATTCGAGCCCCGGATGGGCCGCCAGGAACGGCGGAAGGCCCTCGCTCAGGAACGGGTTCACGAGCCGGTCGACGCGGCGCTCGGAGATGCCCGCGAGCGCCGTGAGGGCGATGGCCAGGTAATCCAGTTGGAGCGCGAGCGGCTCGCCGTGGAAGTTACCGCCCGAGAGGATCTCGTCACCGAGCACCAGCGGGTTGTCCGTTGCCGAGTTCAGCTCGATCTCGAACACGCGGCGCGCCTCGCGGAGCGTATCGCGCACGGCGCCGTGAACCTGGGGCGCGCAGCGCAGAGAGTAGGCGTCCTGGACGCGCCCGCAGCCGGCGTGCGACGCGCGAATCTCGCTACCTTCGAGCAGGCGCACCAGGTGGGCCGCGCTCCGGGCCTGCCCGGCATGCGGGCGAACCCGCTGGATGCCCTCATGGAAGGCCCGCGGCGTGCCGCGCTGCGCGTCCGTGGTCATGGCGCAGACGACGTCCGCCGTATCCGCCAGCGTCTCCGCGCCGGCCAACTCGAGACAGCCGACGGCCAGCATGGCCTGCGTCCCGTTCACGAGCGAAATACCCTCCTTCGAGAGGAGCGTGATCGGTTCGATGCCGGCGCGCCGCAGCGCTTCCCCGCCCTGAAGGCGCTGGCCCTCGAACCCGGCTTCGCCCTCGCCGATGAGCACCAGCGCCATGTGGGCCAGCGGCGCGAGATCGCCGCTCGCGCCCACGCTCCCGCGAGACGGAACCACGGGCGTCACGCCGCGCCCGAGCATCTCGCAAAGCCGCTGGGCGACCACGGGCCGAATACCCGAGCAGCCCTTGGCAAGCACATTCGCACGGATCAGCATCATCGCCCGGACTTCGGCGCGCGCCAGCGGCTCGCCCACGCCGCAGGCGTGCGAGCGGACCACGTTCCGCTGCAACTGCTCGAGCTCTTCCGGCGGAATGCGGATGTCCGCCAGGTGGCCGACCCCGGTGTTGACGGCATACACGGGCTTGTCTCCCGCGGCCAGCCGCTCGACCACGGCGCGCGAACGGAGCATTTTCCGGATCGCGCCGGGCGCGAGCGACACCGGCTCCCCGCCCGCGGCGACAGCCCGCACTTGCTCAATCGTCAACCGCTCGCCGTCGAGGATCACCATAGGACCTCATCCTTGCACGCCGGGCGCCACCCGGCGGCTCAGCAGCTTGCCGGCGGCTATGATGGCGAGAGCCAGGACCGCGCCGGCAGCGTAGCGCAACGCCTCGGTCGTGGGCAGCCGCGGGGCAGCGAAAGCGTCCGTTAGCATCATCTCGGCGCTCACCTTCCCCAGAATCGCCGCGCCTAGATAGATCAGGATCGGGTACCGGTCCATCAGGACCGCGAGCAGGGTGCTCGAAAAAATCACGAACGGGATACTTAGCGCCAGGCCAAACAGGATCAGCGCGAAACTTCCTTTCGAGGCGCCCGCGACCGCCAGGATATTATCCACCGACATGGTGATATCGGCGAGCACAATCCAGCAGATCGCCTGTAACAAATTGCGCGGCGCTTTGGCTGCCGCGGCTTCCGAGCTGGCGTCGAGGAGGACCTTGACGGCGATCCAGGCGACGAAAATTCCCCCGGCGAGCCGCACAAATTCGAGTTTCAGCAACTGAGCCGCGGTGAACGTGAGCGCTACCCGAAGAATCACGGCCAGCAGGGCGCCGGATACGACCGCCATGCGGCGCTCGGGCCGGGGCAATCCTCGCACCACCAGGGCAATGACCAGGGCGTTGTCGCCGGCCAGAAGCAGATCGATGAAAATAATCGACAGGCAATCGATCAGGAAGTGAGGGCCGAAACTCGTCTGCATGGGTAGGCGCGCAACTCCAAAGGGTAGCACGGCGTACTTGCCATAGAATCGAATGATAGCCTCCATGGAGCGTCTACCGTATCAGGCCACGCCGCTCGCGGCCGCCTACGAAAGCGTGCATCCGCCGGTCACCGTGCTGCTCGACAACGTCCGCAGCATGTACAACGTGGGCGCGTTCTTCCGCACCGCCGACGGCGCGGGCATCGAGCGCCTGTACCTGTCGGGGATCACCGCGCACCCGCCCAAGCGCGCCATCACGAAAACCGCGCTCGGCGCCGAGGCCAGCGTCGCGTGGGAATACGCCTGGGAGCCGGCCCCATTTGTGGAAGCGATGCGGGCGAGCGGCCATGAGATCGCGGCGGTGGAGACGAGCCTGCACTCCGTGGACCTGTTCGACTGGCAGCCGCGCTTCCCCGTCTGCGTGATCTTCGGGCACGAGGTCGAGGGCATCCGGCCCGAGTTGCGCGGCCTCAGCGACACCCACGTGCGCATCCCGATGCTCGGCGCCAAGCACTCGCTGAACGTAGCCAGCGCGGGCGGCGTGGTGCTCTACGAGCTGCTCCGCAAGTACCGGCGGATGATCGAAGCTGCCGGAGTTCCCGCAACCTCCCGGCTCCGGCTGCCATAATCTGTACCTTATGCCAGCGCCCACAGATAATCGTCCGCTCGCCCGCCGTCGAGCCTGCGCCTCGGTGGCGTTCCTCGCCGTGCTTCTGGTTTTCGTGTGGACCGCGGCCCGGATCCACTACGCGTTTGGCGGAAACCGGACGGCGGTATTCTGCACCGGCTCCCTTTTCCGCGTACCGCCGGATCTGGATGCGGGGACGTATCGTTTCCGGGGCGACGGGTACGATGGCCAATTCTATCGATACCTGGCGCACGATCCATTCCTCCGGAAAGGTTACTCCCGCTATGTGGATGCGCCGCAACTGCGTTTTCGCCGGGTTCTGGTTCCGCTGGCGGCCTGGCTCGTCGGGCTAGGGCGGCAACAATGGATCGACGGCGCGTACTTTGCCGTGGAGATGCTCTTCCTGGCGTTGGGCGCATACTGGTCGGCGCGCTTATTGGCGCGCCGCGGCCGCTCACCGCTTTGGGGACTTCTGTTCGTGGTGGTCCCCGCCACCTTGGCTTCTTTCGACCGCATGCTGGTAGACGGCCCGCTGCTGGCGCTGTTCGCCGGCTTCCTGTTGTACTGCGAAGAGGAGCGCTGGAAGCGCGTCTGGGTGCTGGCGATGCTGGCTGCCCTCACGCGCGAGACCGGGCTGCTGCTGGGCGCCGCGTTGGTGACGGATCGCTTGCTCGATCGCGACTGGCGCCGGGCCGCGTGGTTCGCTTCGAGCGGCGTCCCGACGGCCGCCTGGTACGCGTACCTGGCCGCGCGGCTGCCGCATGACGGTCCCGCAGGGGTACTCGCACTTCCGGGCTGGGGCCTCGTGCGGCGCCTGCTTTGGTTCCGGCCGTATCCCGATCCGCGCATGCAACTATTGCTCCAAGTCACCGATTTTCTGGCCGTGCTGGGCCTGGCCATCAGCATTGTCCTGGCCGCGCGCTGGATATTCAAGCGCCGCTTGGAGCCCGTAACGCTCTGTGCCGGTTTCTTTGCGGCCCTGGCATTGGTGCTCGGCTCGCGGGGTTACATGACCGAGGCATTTGGCTTCGCGCGTCCTGTTTCTCCGCTGCTGTTGTGGGTCATGATTGAGGCGGTCTCCCGCAAGACGTGGAGCGCCCTGGCGCCGCCGCTCGCGGTAAGCCTCAGCGTCGGCCTGATGTTTGCCAATCAGTTGCTCACGGTGGTGAGGGGCCTGCTGGGGCGCTAAGCCTTGCGCCGCTTGGATGGCGCGGCCCGCGATCCGCGGGACGCGTGCGCTCCATGGGGCAAACCGGGCGCCGCTGTGCGATTTCGGAGAGGGGAGTTGGCGGGCGGCCCCGTTGCGCGGAGGTGTCGAAGGATGCTGGGGGCACGGCTGCGGGCGTCTACAAGCCGAACTTTCCGCATGGCCAGCCCGGGGCTTCCTCGGGTTCTTTGAGAGCCTCGGTTCGGCCGGCGCTTCGGAAGGAGACGGGTTCGTTTCGGCGGGGGCGCAAGTGGTTGTATTTTGTTCGGGTTGGGGCCCGGAAATGGGTTCGTTTGGTTCTTTTGGTAGTTCTTCGTCCGGTAATTGTCCCCGCAGGGCTTTGAGGCGCTCGAACTCCTCGACGGCGCGGCGGTAGTGGCGTTCCGCCTGGGCCTGATAGCGCAGAAACAGGGACCAACTGTTGGACTTGCGGGCCATCTGCTGGAAGCCTTCGCCCAGCAGGTAGTTGCGGTTCTGTTGGCGCGTGATTTCGATATCGCCATTGCCGGCGAGTTCCGGGTTCATGAGTTCGATCGGGCTGCCGAGGCAGTCGCAGGCCGAGTTGAGGGCGGTGGTGAAGAGGCCGGCTTCGAGGCGCGCGGCGCGGAGGAGGGCCTGCTGGGCGAGAGCGAGGCGCTCGAGAGCGAAGAGCTCCTGGGAGTTGACGGGCTGGTAGAGGGCCACGAGGTCGTCCTTGAGATGGGCGGCCTCCTGGAGGTCTTCGAGGCGGACGACGGCGAAGGTGGAAGCGGTGAAGCCGTGCTTGCGCGCATTTTGCGCGGAGCGGGCCTTGCCCGGGGCGGTGCGTGGGCCGGTAGATTTGACGGTATTGGCGCGATTGGCGGCGAGTTGCTTTGGGGAGACGGGGGTTTTGGGGTGCGGCATGTGGTTATGGCTCCGGTTTAAGGGGTAGCACGGGGAGGGGGCGGCGTCTGCGGCTTGGCGGGGTGAAGTGATGGGAAGAAAAGGGGTTGTTGAGGGAAGGGTGGTGGTGAACGGAGTGAGCCGGGGTTATGCGTCAATCCAGGGAGCCTTCCGGAGTGGGAGCGGGGACGCGGGGAGTCCAGCTTGGGTTCCCGCGTCGGGAGTTGCGGGGCCTCTCGCGGGCAGATCAGCGGTTCGGGCGTGATACGGTCAAGTGGCCAAGCGGCAAGATCAAACCACATTCTGGAGTGGGAATGTTTTATACAATTAGTCGATGGGCTCGGCTCGGGAAAACCTTAAGGTGGACGACGATGGCCTGCCCTGCTCCGAGGTGCACCACTGGGCCGAGGAGAAGTACCGCCTCCTGGCCCGCTATGACGCACTGTTCTCCAGCGGCATGAAGAAGAAGTGGGACCAGCGGGTTTACATCGACCTCTATGCGGGAAGCGGCTTCAGCCATATCCAGGGGACTCGCAGATTTCTGAAGGGCTCGCCGCTCATTGCCTTGAGCGTCGCCTACCCGTTCGACAAATACATCTTCTGTGAGGAGAACGAAGAGTTTTTGGCCGCCCTGAGGGCCCGGTCACGGCGGCTGGCGCCTGAGGCGAACGTGAGCTACATCCCTGGCAACTGCGATGCCAAAATCGATGAGATTTGCGGTGCGATTCCGCCGTGGTCAGCCGAGAACCGCGTGTTGAGCCTCTGCTTGGCGGATCCCTTCGATTTCGGCATCAAATTCGACACTTTGAAGAAACTTTCGCGCATCTATATGGATTTCGTGGTGCTGCTTGCGATCGGCATGGACGCGAATCGAAACTACGATCACTACGTCGAGGGGAATTCCCCCAAGATCGACGAGGCGCTCGGAAACACCGAGTGGCGAGGGCGCTGGAAGGCCGCAGGGGCTCGGAGAAGCGATTTCAGGCGGTTTCTGGCGATGGAGTTCTCGAAAAGCATGGAATCCCTCGGTTACCTTCCGACGCCTCCACATCGTATGAAGCAGGTGAGATCGGATGAAAAGAACCTGCCGCTCTATTACCTTGCGCTGTTTTCCCGACACGACACGGCCCACACGTTCTGGGATCAGGTGCTGAAGTATTCCACGGACCAACGTGGCTTCAATTTCGGGTGACCCAATGTCTCTGCTTTCGAAGATCGAATGGACTGACGCGACCTGGAACCCGGTCCGTGGCTGCACGAAGATCAGTCCGGGCTGCAAGCACTGCTACGCGGAACGGTTCGCCGAACGGTTCCGCGGAGTGAAGGGCCATCCGTTCGAGCAGGGCTTCGACCTGAGGCTCGTTCCAGAGAAACTGGCGGAGCCGCTCCGGTGGAGCGAGCCCAGGATGATCTTCGTTAACTCGATGAGCGACCTGTTTCACGAACGGGTTCCGCTATCGTACATTGCGCGAGTGGCTGAGACAATGCATGTGGCGCGCTGGCACACGTATCAAGTGCTCACGAAGCGCTCCACGCGCCTGCGCGAGGTGCTCAGTGGGCCGCTGCGGGGCGCGGCCGGAGAATCGCATATTTGGTGGGGCGTTTCGGTGGAGGACCGGAAGCACGGTCTGCCGAGAATCGCGGACCTGCAGGCAACTCCCGCGGTCGTTCGCTTCCTGTCGATCGAGCCGCTTCTGGAGGATCTCGGGGACCTTCCGCTAGAAGGCATCTCGTGGGTGATCGTGGGCGGCGAGAGCGGACCGCGAGCACGGCCGATGAGACAGGCGTGGGTGCTTTCGATTCGCGAGCGATGCGAAGCGGCGAGTGTCCCGTTCTTCTTCAAGCAGTGGGGCGGCGTGCGGAAGAAAGCCGCAGGCAGAATGTTGCTTGGCCGGACGCATGATGAGTTTCCGATGCGGGTCCAGCATCCGACGCTGACGGCCCGACTGCGGCTGCGGCGCGCCGGGGAGATTGAAAGTCGCCCACTGGTACAACTGGGAACAGCGTAGGACGCGTCCACGTTGAAAATGGGTCTAGTACCTCGACCGCGTGATGCGTTGCTACCGCTCCCTTACGGTCGCGGCTCAGTTACAGGTAGATGCCGCTACCGTAAAGAAACGGACTTCACGGTCGAGGGTCTAGACACAAAGCTCGGTTATTGCGACAGGGTCGTCGCTTATGCAGATATTCCGGGTTTCCGACGGTTGGTATTGCAGAGCCGTGACGACGCGGAAAGAACGATCCGCCGGCTCGACGCGGCCATCCAGAACACGCTCAGGTGCCTCGCGCTTGACGCCGGATCCGACTGGTTCTCAGTGAAACTATTTTCGGATTGTTTCTGCATCTCATGCAATGAAAGCGATCTGATCACGTTGTTCATGGAGATGTCATTTCTTCAGTGGAACCGGGTCGGAGTGCCGTAATCTGAAGTAGGACTTCTCATGCACAGGGTTGCCTTTCTTCTCGTTGTTGGCGCGACGGCTACGTGGGCGGGCGATGATGCCGGCCTGATGAAACTGGTGATGCCCGAAGCGCGGTTCGTCGCCGGCATCCACGTCGGACAGGTGAAGAAAACGCCGTTCGGCCAATTCGCGCTGGCGGAGTTCTCCGCGTCCCAGGATCCGGAGTTTGACGGATTCGTCAAAGCCAGCGGCTTCGATCCCCGCTACAACCTGGATGAGATCGTCATCGCGAGCCCCGGCGCGGGCTCCGGCGGCCGGCTGTACGCGGCGCAAGGCGCCTTCTCGCCGGCGCGCATTCTCGAACTGGCGCGGAGCGCCGGCGCGGCCATCGACCGCTTCCAAGGCATCGACATCATCGGGAACGGCGCCGCGGCGGCGGCAGCGCCGCACGGCACGCGGTTCGCGGTCGCGTTTCTGAGCGGCTCGATCGCGGTGGCCGGCGATCCGGCCGCCGTGCGCGCCGCGATCGCTCGCCGTACGTCCGGCGGGGGCCCGGGACCGGACCTCGCGGCCACGGTGGATACCGTCAGCCGCGCCTCGGACGCGTGGTTCGTTTCCAGCGTGCCGGCCGCCGAACTGATCCAGGATCTGCCCGGTGCGAACCTCGGCGGCGCGAGCCTCGACGGTGCGCTCCAGGGCGACGCGCTGAAATCCATACGCCAGGCGAGCGGAGGCGCGACCTTCGGCCAGACCGTCAGGCTCTCCGTCCAACTCCTTACCCACACCGCCGGGGACGCCACCAGCCTCGCCAGCGCGCTCCGGCTCCTCTCGGACGTCCTGGGGTCCGGCAGCCAGGGCGCTCCGTGGAACTCCCTCGACCTGAAAACTGAAGGAAAGTTATTGAGAGTGGGGTTTTCCATGTCCGAGGCGCAACTGGAATCGCTCCTCGCGCCAGAGGGTGCGCGACATAGAAGTTGAGCCGATGGAAGCTTACCGGGCCGCGACTGTGCTTACCGAGCCGCGACTGTGCTTACCGAGCCGCGACTGTGCTTACCGAGCCGCGACTGTGCTTACCGAGCCGCGACTGTAAAGGAGCGGCGCCCTACCGCCCGTCTGTCAGGTGAACCTCCATTGGTTCGCCTTGCCCCGAGACGACGTACCGGATAGCCTCCCAGACGTCCTCATCTTTCCACAACCATCGCGTGCTCCCATGGCGCGCCCATCGCTTTCGATCCCCTCCGTCAATCTCCAGACGGTTCAGACCGCGGCTGGCATAGGATTTGAAAGCGTTCATGACTTTCTCGGGACGTACGTCTGCTTCCACGACCCCATGCACGTGATTGGTTCGCACATGTGCCGCCCGGAGACTCCAACCGTGGTCGAAACAAACCTCGCACAGAGCATCGAGTACAGCCGCCCGGCGGTCTCGGTCGAGAGGTCCACCTGGACCCCATAACAAGCGAAAGAGATAAAGTACCTCATGATGGGCGTTTCCGTTGCCGCTCCTTTACAGTCGCGGCTCGGCTTGACGCGGCTCGGCTTGGCTCGGCTCGGCTTGACGCGGCTCGGCTTGGCTCGGCTTGACGCGGGTCGGGTTGACGCGGCCCCCCGCGAGCAGACCGGTAGCGGTCCCGGTATAATCTCTCGCATGCGTAATCATTCGACGATTCTCGTTGGGCTACTCGCTTCGCTTAGCTGCGCGCCGGCGTGGGGCGCCGATTCGGCGCTGATCAACTTCGCGCCACCGGACTCGGGCGTGGTCATCGGGATCAACCTGGAACAGATCAAGGCTTCGAGCTTCGGCAAGGTCATCCTTTCCAAACTCGACAATGCGGACCTCAGGAAGTTCGTCGCGAGCGTGGGCTTCGACCCGCTGCGCGACCTGCACGAAATTCTGATCGCGGCGCCGGCCGGCAAGCAGAAATCGCGCGTCTTGTTCCTGCTGCGCGGCGCCTTCGACCCGGCCCCGTTCGCGGGGCTGACCGCTCAGCCCGGCATGAGCGCGTCCACCTACCAGGGCGTGCAGATCCTGAGCATCCAGGGGCAGGCACGGGAGCCGATGTGCCTGGCCCGTCTCAATGGCTCACTGATCGTGGGTGGGGATCCGGAAAGCGTCCGCGCCGCGATTTCGCGCGGCGGCGAGGGACCCGGACCGAATGCCGAGCTCTCCGCCAAAGCAGCCGAGATGAGCCTGCTCTACGACATTTGGCTGGTTTCGCGCGTATCGCCCGCCGAGCTCACCGGCAACGCCCCGGAGGCCAAGCTCGGCGGCAACGCGCAGATGCAGCTACTGCGGTCGATCGAGCAGGCGAGCGGCGGCGTCAAGTTCGGTCCGAACCTGCTGATCACGGCGGACCTGACGACGCACACGCCGAAGGACGCCGAGGGAATTGCCGCGGTGCTGCGGCTGTTTATCGGCCTCGCGGCGGCGAACCAGCGCGATCCCAAGGCGGCTGCCATGCTGCGGAAACTCGCGCTGAAAGCCGAAGGCAACTCGGTGAAGCTGTCGTTCTCGATTCCGGAGGCGGAACTCGCCCAGGCGGTTCAGTCCTCGATGAACAGCATGATGGAGCAGATGAAGAAGGGATCCGCCCAGGAGGCCACCGCGCCGCCCAAGCCGCCGCCGACGGGAGTGACGATCTACTCTTCTCCCAGGGACATGGGAATTGTGACCCTGCCGGCGCCGAAGCAGTAGAGGTTTGGTTATGGCGCTGCGTTTAGAAGGCAGGGCGGCGCTGGTTACGGGGTCGTCGCGGGGCATCGGCGCGGCCATCGCGCGAAAACTCGCGGCCCACGGCGCGCGGGTGATCGTACACGGCGGCACGCACATGGAAGCGGCGCGAGCGGTGGCCGCGGAGATCGTCCAGGGAGGCGGGGAAGCGCAGGTCCTGCAGGCCGATTTGGCCCTGGCCCACGGCGCAGCCGAGCTGGTGCGCTCCTCGGTTGCTCTTTTCGGCGGCCTCGATATCCTGGTGAACAATGCGGCGGTGTCCGGGAGCGGCGAGATCGGCGAGGTCACCGAGGAGCAGATCGACCGCATGCTGGCTATCAACCTGCGATCGATCCTGCTGGCCACGCGCGAGTACGCAAGACTGACCCGGAGCGGATGCGGGCGGGTGATCAATATCAGCTCGATCGCCGCGCGAATGCCGTGCCCGCGCGGGTCGGTGTATGCGGCGAGCAAAGCGGCGGTCGAGTCGCTGACTCGCAGTCACGCGGTGGAATTGGGTCCGCGGGGAATCACGGTGAACGCGGTCGCTCCCGGCGTGACCGAGACGGACATGTCGCTCGCCGCGTATTCGGCCGAGTCGAGGCGCTTGATCTCCAGGGCGTGTGCGCTGGGGCGCCTGGGGAAACCGGACGATATCGCCGAAGTGGCCGCCTTCCTGTGTTCCGACGAGGCGGCCTGGGTGACGGGGCAAGTGATCGGAGCCGATGGCGGACTGATCACCAGCGCTTTCGCGCTGCTGCGCATCGCGGAGGCGGCGAAAGCGGAATGATCGCCTAGGTCTTTGACCGTGAACTCCGTTTCTTTACGGTAGCGGCATCTACCTTTAACTGAGCCGCGACCGTAAGGGAGCG
>Ga0326728_10003916_pt1 | contig 45067 bp, 38 predicted proteins | sample MB3enrmetagenome_FD_207602 | JGI IMG/M metagenome (GOLD analysis project Ga0326728, IMG submission 207602) | Lab enriched peat soil microbial communities from McLean, Ithaca, NY, United States - MB31MN | ecosystem: Environmental > Terrestrial > Soil > Wetlands > Peat | place: USA: New York...
CTCCAAAATCTATGACCAAGACTATGCCGGGTGACTCCATGGGCGGACGCGGTCCGCCTCAACATTGACGAGCCTTTCGCGCATTTCGATCTGCCGCATCCGGAATAGTCCGGAACTCGGCATAGTGGCGCAAGTCGTGAAGGCGGCATTTCACACCGGCTTTGTCCCGCAGTGCGTCCCAAGCACTCGAAATGTCCGTAATCGGCTGTGTGGGATCGGTGGGCATCGGCTTCCCAAAGGGGAAAAGGTAGTGCTCCGGTTCCGTCGCGCCGAATCGATTGGTGAACCATGCAGCGTGAGCCGTGAAGACATCGAAGAGTTCCTGATTCATCGGTATCTGTCGCCCCGTGCCCGATGAGGTCTTCGCCCGGCCCACCGTGACAACCCGCGTTGCGAGATCCACCTGTCCCCACGTCAGACGCGTAATCTCGCCAGACCGCATCCCCGTGAGCAGGGCTACTCGGACGAACGTGCCGATGAGTGGCGAGCGCAACTGTGGGACGGCTTCGAAGAGTCTCTTTTCCTCTGCTGTGGAAAGCGCGCGGCCCACGTCCTTCCGTTCCTCCAGTTTTCGCACCCTTGGCCAGAGAACCGACCACGGCTTGCCCACAGCTCGACTGAGTTCGCCCACTTCCATGTTGATCGTTCGCCCACAAGCGCGATCGTGAATCCGGGTTTGGATATACTCGCGCATTCGCTTTTCGGTAAGGTCCGGCAGCAGTGTGCTCCCCAACAGGCGCATGACGTGAGCCAGACGCCCTTTCGAAAACAGGACGGACTGCGCCCGATGGTTGATGCCATAGTGTTTCTGGTATTGCTTCACCACATCCGAAACACAGTTGATGCGCTTGTCCCGCTTCTCCACGGGCATTCCCGAGAGCGTCTTCTCCAGTTCCAGCCGCCGGTTCCGCTCGGATTCGATGGCGATGGTCTTCCGGCTTGTCTTCGCCGATTCCCGGACCCGCCGGCCCGCGAAGATGAACTCGTACCACCAGACGTTCCCGCGCTTGTACACCATTCCGCTTACCTCTTCCCCGTCAGAATCCGATTGATGACCACACCATGCCACGGCCGGCCCGTGCGAGTCGGAACATGGTCAGCGTTCAGTCGCGCCGCGATGCGATCAAAGCCCAGACCTTCGGATCGTAGCGCTGTCACGCGCGCCAGCACCGCGGCTTCGCCTTCGAAGAACCCGTAGGGCTTGCGACCTTCGCACCGTCCGGTCTTCGCCTTCTTCCGCAACCGCGCGCCGCGGAGTTTCAGAACGATCTGCGATTTCTCGTATTGAGCCACCGCGCCCATCATTTGCCTAACCAGTATGCGCGTGGGATCGTTCGCCATCAAGTCCGGCTCCGCCACACTGACCAATTCGAAGCCGTTTTTCCGAAGGTCCGCGATGATGGTCTCTTGTACCATCAAGTCCCGCGCCAAGCGATCCAGCTTTTCGATAACCACGATGCGGACACCATTCGAGTGCAACGCGGTCATGAGTTCGGACCACGCCGGCCGATCCGCTGATTCCTTCGAACCGCTCACGCCCTCCTCCTGATACACGGTAACGATCTTGATGTCATGCGCCGCGGAATACTCGCGAATCGCTTTCAACTGCCGCGTGAATCCATCGCCTTCCACCTGCCCTTTGCCGGAAACTCTCAAGTATGCGTGAGCCTTCGTCATAACCACAGATTGAGCCCATTTTGTTTTGATGTCAATACCAATTCTTGATAAAAAGTATTATGCCTGGAAACAAGCGACTTCCACGAGCAGGGCGCGGGTCGGTCAATCCACTTCTGCCATCGGTGCCCACGCATTTCCGTCTTTGAATGTCGTGAGCAACCAAGCTCTCCCAGTTGTCATGTCGAGCAGAAACGTGAACTGTCCCGCCAATCCAGACGTGAAAATCTGGAATCGCACGCCCGCAGGATTAGTAATCTTAGGCCCTTCCAGAACTGGGAGCACCTGCCAATTGAGTTTTCCTTGTGCGTCGTGAACAAGCTCCCAAACGCGGCCGGCATACTTATCCAACTTGAAGGTGAACGTCGCAGCCAAGTGAGATTGCACAATCTCATAGCGCGCATCGGCGGGCGCCGCAGACTGAACGTGTGGTATCAGCGACCCGGCGTCGGTGTCTTGACCATGGAGCCCGAAGAACACAAGGGGCAGCAGCAAAGCGGATCTCATGGTTTGGAGCATAGCGCAGGTTTGGCTTGCGCGCCAGCCGACAGCTTCGCCCAGATCTCATACGGCGTTTCTCCCGCCGCGCCCGCTTCCAGCAAGAGCGTAACCAGTCGGTCCCCTGATTCGGTCTGTGGCCGCGGCGCCTGTGTTTGGTCTTCCGAGGTTGCTAAGTTCAGAACTGCCTGGAATTCGCGCCACAGCTTCGCTGCGGTCACACACTTTTTCCTCAGTCCCTTTGGTTCGTTCGCGTCAATGTGCCAAGCGATTTCATTCAGAAGCCGGAACAGCCGGTCCACATTCCGTAGCATGGCCGTGCAGCGGCCCATCCAAGCAAGTCCAGCCAGAAGTTCGCGCTTGTCCGCCCGCGCCTTCTCAGAGCACCGCCCGTGCTTCCAGTTGGCTTTCTGGCTGCGTGCAAGCCCATCCAGCGTCTTCGGACCCGTGGAGCAGCCGCCATGCATCCGGCAACGGCCGTTCTTCATCGCAGGCCCCAGACAACGCGTTCCACGCCGGGTTCTCGCTCCACACCTCGGTGCTTTTGTGTAATCCCCCGGCGGGTTGCCGTTATTAAGCCGGCCCCGCTTTGCATGGCCTTCATTGTCCGAAACAGTCTTCGGGTTCGTCCGTGTAGAGACAACCTGTGAACATCTGAGAAGCTCCGTAGAGTCGAGGATATGTGTGTACATGTGTAGTCTGCTCATCGCGCCGTAGCCAGACGTATGGCGAGGATTCCCGCCACGGCCAATTCCCCTTCCGTTTTGCAGGCTCCCAGAGGGATTATGCGCTTGGTGCTCACCGGCGCAAGACGGTGAAGTTCTGCCAGCGTTGATACTGCCGCGCGCACAATCTCTGATCGCGAAACCTCAGCTCCCGTGGTTACTCGAATCTCGTTCGACAGTCCGTCCAGCCATGAGGAATTATCCCGCGTCAGAATTAGGTTGACTCTCTCCAGCGCCCTGCCGCTAGCGTTCAGTCGGTTATCCATGTCTGTTCCCCCCTTGTCTTTTATTCCGGCGTCCCGCCGGTTGCGTTGCAAGCGTTCCGGCGCGCCGGATAGTTGCGGCCGTGATCCGGCCCGTCCTTCCCGTGAGACCTTGCTCTTGAAAGAGCCGGTTCAGAGTATCGGCCTTCCACTCTGCCCACGGGATAGCCTTCGAGTCCTCGCCCGCATCGTTGAGCGCAAGATACTGCACCCCGGCTGCCGCGGCGCCGGCCGAAGCGCCCGCCAATTTTGCCGGCTCCGGTTCTTGCTCAATCTCGGGAGATTCGGCGGAAGTGGCACCCTCAGAACCTACATAACCGAGTTTTGATGGTTTTGCAGGCTCGGTTTCTGCCGGGTCCGCCAAGATTCGCGGTTTCGGCTTCCAGTCCATCCAACGGCTTCGGGTTGCCGGGTGAGTGCTCATGCCCACACCCCCGGATTCACTTGGTACCTGTTGGACGGGCGCCCACCGGAAGGCCTCGATTCACCGGACACGTCCCGAACCCATCCGGCATCCTGAAGGACTTCCGCCGCTTGCTTCACGGCTTCGGGAGTATCCAGACCGCTCCACCCCTTCAGGTACACGTCCCGGCAAGAGAAGAAACCGCCCGCTCCCACCTTCCGCTGTTTGATCTTCTCCGCCAATTCCCACGCGGCCCGCAGTTGCGGAGTCACAATGCAGGAGTAAACCCGCCGTGCGTGAGACTCCAGGTACTCACACCACGCCGCCGCCTGTTGGGTGTGCACAAGGTTGACGGTGTCGGCGCCACCTTTGCCCGCCGCCACCTCGGCAAGGTGAAAGAGCGCCGCCAGCGCCGGCATGAGGCCGCGGTACTTACTCAGGTGCGAAATGAGAGCCGGGTGGAGTTCATTCCCGCGAATCTTCGCTTCGAGTTCGGCCAGCCACTCAATGAAGAGTTCCTGCGCATCGGGTGCGAAGCGGAGCCGCGCCGGATTCTCCGCGTCCAACTCCACCAGCTTGCGGAAGACCTGTGCGGCCTGTTGCTCCGAAGCCGCATCGGGTGCCCGGTCCACATATTTCCAATCGCGCGCCGTGTCCGGCCACACCAGTAGTTGAAATCGCTGAATCAGTCCGTCATTACCCGGACCGTCTTCGAGCGCATCCACCAGATAAGAGCGAAGCCGACCCGGTTGAATGCCGCCCAGCATAGACATACAGCACGCATCAACGTGGATGGTTCCGCGACCGATCCGATCTATCGTGTGCCCGGTGTCCCCGTTCCACGCTTGAAGACAGAACGCGCGTTCGCCTTCCCGGCCCGGGCGGTCCAGTTGACTCCACCATCCGGTGAGTTCGTCCCGGATTACCAGTATGCCTGCCGGGTTCTCGCTCATCGTCTGGTGAAGCGCCTCGAAGGTGGCATCGTTTACGATCAGCCGGAGCAACGTCGGTTCTGCCGGTTCGTCTGCCGGCCGGTCGGGCGCCGCCGTGCGCTTCTTTGCGCTCGACTTGAACTGTTCTTTCCACGCCGCGAGCCGAAGCTCGTATGCCTCCCTTTCGCCCGCGAACCTCCTCCGCGCCTCTTCGTGTTCCTGCCGCCATTCGGCTTGAATTTCATTCAGCGGACGGGTAGCCGCCTGAATGACAGGGGACTTCAGGAACCCCGGTGGCGCGATGATCCCGCCCCAGAGGTTTGGCACAATCACCCATCCGCTATCGTTCGTCTTCGGCTGAATGACGGCGCGCCGGTTCACCGCTCCGGCAAGACAGAGCACCACCACCACCGCCGGGTAGTCCATGGGGACTTGCATACGCTCCGCCACGTCCGCCACCAGGGAACGGACCGAATCCGGGAGAAGGTCCTCGGAAAAGGCTTGCACTGGCGGAAGCTCACTTTGGATCGGTTGAACCTTCGGCCAATCGTCGGCAGTTTCCACGTCCGCGGCCACGCGATTCGGTTCTTCGGCCGCTAGGCCCCACCGCCCTCGCAACTCGGAGAGAGCCGCCGCGTCCATCCGCGGCGCCGCGTTGGTCAGTTCCCGGAACTGCTCGATCGTGCCGCCCGCGTCTCGCCAATCCGTAACATCGCCCTTTGCCGGCAAGCCGGGAAGTTCCACGATGCGGACGGAAGCTGCCACGCTCAACAGAGCCGCCGCAACCGCCGCCGCATGCTTCCGGCCCGGTTCGTCATTGTCGGGCAGGATTACAACCGCCCGGCCCCGGACTGTTTCGGAATACTCCGGACGCCACTTTCCCGCGCCCATCGCGTTGCAGGTGGCCAGCAAGCCCAGGGATTCGAAGGTCTGAACATCCTTCTCACCTTCGCAAAGGTAGATGGTCTCATCGCCGCGTCTCAGCAGTTCGGGCAGGCGGTAGAGCACCAGGCGAACGCCCTTGATGTTCCAGACCCATCCATCCTTGCCGTCCGGTCGCCGTTGTCGGAAGTCCTTCGGCTCCATGCGGACGGACTGATACAGTAGCCGCCCGCTCCCATCGGTGTAATCGTAGGTCGCCGCGATGCGCGCCGCACCGGCCCGGCCGTGGTTGCCGTCTGAAGGCTCGGGCCGGCCCACAGCGCGAAAGACTCCCTCTCTCGCCGTTCTGAAGTCCGCGCTGGACAAAGCCATTTCGAGTTCGATCATGTCCCCGCCGCGGGCGCAGTCGGAGAAACAATGCCACTTTCCGCTTGACGGTTCCACCGCGAAGGAGTCGCGCTTACCGTTGTGGATCGGGCAGGCCATGCGCCACTCCCGGCCGCGTCGGCTCAGTTTCGGAAGCCGGGCGCGGTAATATCTCCAGACCTCCCCTGGGGTGAAGGTGATGGCTGAATCCGCCATCTATCGCACCTCCGCCGGCTGCCCGCCGCCGGACGGACGGGATTCGAGCCACGACGTAATGTCTTCGATTCGGTACTTGCAGAGCGCCCCCAGTTTCAAGAAACGCGGACCCTGCTTTAGGAGTCGCCATCTGCGGACAGTCGCCACGGAGACCCCCAACATTTCGGCAACCTGATATTCGTTGAGAAGGTGAATCAGGACCCTCGGAAGTGTTTCCATTCGTGTTCCTTTCGTGGTTGGTTTCGCCGCCATCCAACCGAAGCATAGGAACCGAAAATTGTTTTGGAAACTTCCGCACTCGAAACGCAACGAATATGGGGCTTCCGCTGAGCAACGGAGCGGTGCGGAAGTTTGCGGAAATTAGGAGAGAGTTTCAGGAGCGGGTTTCTTCCGCTGCTTCGCTAGATGAAGGCGGTACTCGATAGCCTTAACAGCAGTGGACCGGTCGGTTTGGTCCGCCCAGCCTTTGCAACCTCTATCCCGCTTCAGCCACACTGTTGGACAGGGGATGCCCGCCTTGTCCAGTTCCTCCCGGATGGCATACTCCTTCGGGCGCCACTCCATGTTGGGTGCCACGCGCGCCACAATCTCAGCCACACGCTCCGCAGCGTCGAGGTCAGCTTTCGGCCCCCTTTTCCGCCCTTCCCCGGCGGAATTCGCCGGGTTGGCACCGTCCATGCGGACACAACCATCCGTCGGCAATTTCCCAATGATCGGCGGCTCGGCGTCGGCGCTCTTGTGAGAGTCGCCCTTCTGTGGCGCGCCGGTTCCCAGCCGCTTTATTTCCGCCCCGCGCGCCCGGTTGGTTCCCTTTTTCACTAGATCCGCAAGGGACTTCTCAACCGCCGGTGCGCACGCTCTCTTGTACCAGCGGTCAATGGCCTTTCCGCCCTTCCAGACGGACGCGACCTCGCCCGAGGTCTGCTGCTTGAGGATGTCGAGCCAATCAGCGAAAACCTCGTGGCCATTCCCGGAGCGCTGCCAGAGCAGCCAGTATTCGCCGCATAGATCCTTGAACCGTTTTTTCGCGACCTCGACTGACACGGCGATGCCGACTTCATCTACCGCCTGCTCACCCAAGTCAACGCCGCGCCAACGATGGCCGGGCACTGGTCCCATCTGTGCCGCAACCCGGCGGAGTCGTTCCCGCTCGCTGGCGTGCCAATGAAGGTGCTCTCCGGCTAGCCCGTGCTTGTCCAGCAGCGTATTCCACTGAAGCACCAGCTTGCGGTTGGTGGGCTCCGGCAACTCAGGTAGGTCTAGCATCGCTTCTTTTGCGATTCTCTGATTGGTTTTGCCGCCCCGGTCGAGCCTGGCAGCACCTACTACAACGGTACGCCGAAATGTCTCAAGCGGGGGCTTGGCCCATCCATCGGCATTTTCGGAATCGCTGCCAAGCTCGCAACGCGGCCTGCATCGAGCTTCGCGGCCAGCGCTTGAGTCAAGGCGTTCTTGACCTCACGGAAACAAGGGAGTGAAGTGTATGTTCCCAAAAGTATCTGAGAGATTTCCACCGCCGCCGCTACTGTAATTGCGCTACTGCAATTGTTGGTCTCCAAAATGCGTCTCCTGCCGGTTGTTGTTGTTCTTACCCTGGTCCTGTCCTGTTCGACATTTGGCCAGTCCTACACGATTTACACGGTGGCCGGGAACGGGGCCCAAGGCTTCAGCGGCGACACTAGCCTTGCCGCTTTCGCCCAGTTGAACGGTCCCAAAGGCGTCGCCGTGGACTCCGCCGGCAGTTTCTACATCGCCGACTTCTTTAACAACCGTATCCGCAAGGTCTCCAATAGCGCGATCACCACCGTGGCGGGTAACGGAAGCTACGATTTCAGCCACGGCGAGGGCGGCGACGGCGGCCCGGCCATCAGCGCCCAGTTGGACGGGCCGAGCGGGGTTGCGGTGGACTCTGCGGGCAACCTGTACATTGCGGATACCTTGTACAATCGCATCCGCAAAGTCTCCAACGGGGTGATTACTACCGTGGCGGGCCAGGGAGGATTGCTTGGTAACTTCGGTGGCGACGGCGGCCCTGCCACCAGCGCCCAGTTGGCGGGCCCCAGGGGGGTCGCGGTGGACTCTGCCGGCAACCTCTACATCGCTGACACCGATAACGGCCGCGTCCGCATGGTCTCTAACGGGGTGATCAACACCGTGGCTGGAGACGGCGTGTGTTGCGGCTTCAGCGGCGACGGCGGCCCGGCCATCAGCGCCCAGTTGGACGGGCCGAGCGGGGTTGCGGTGGACTCTGCGGGCAACCTGTACATCGTGGATACAGGCGACAATCGAATTCGCAAGGTCTCTAGCGGAGTGATCACGACCGTGGCAGGAAACGGGATTGGAGGTACCAACGGTGGCTTCGGCGGCGACGGCGGCCCGGCCGTCCTCGCCGCGTTCTACCTGCCCACAGGCATCGCAGTGGACTCTGCCGGCAATTTGTATATCGCAGATCAGTACAATAACCGCATTCGAAAGGTCTCGGGCGGGGTGATTACCACCGTGAGCGGCACCGGGCAGAGCGGATCGGTCGGTGGTTTCAGCGGCGACGGCGGCCCGGCCACCAGCGCCCAGTTGAACGATCCTCAAGGCGTCGCCGTGGACTCCGCCGGCAACGTTTACATTGCCGACACCAACAACAACCGCATCCGCATGTTAGTGCCAACGCCGCCCACCGTCACGGCCGTGGTAAACGCGGCCAGTTTCTCGGACGCCCAGGTGGTCGCACCGGGCGAGATCGTCACCATCTTCGGGACCGATCTGGGTCCGGCCAACCCTTCGTACCTCACATTGGATTCGACAGGTAAGGTTTCAACTTCGATTGGTGGTGTGACGGTCAGGTTCAGCGGCTATTTGGCGCCTCTGACATATGTCAGCACAACACAGATTAACGCCATCGTGCCGTATGAGATTGCTGGGAACCCGTCGCCGTTCGTGGAGGTGACGTTCGCCGGGGAGACGTCGAACGAGTTCAGCCTGCAACTGGCGACCTCCGCGCCGGGGATCTTCACCCAGAACGGCAGCGGCACCGGTCCGGGAGCTATCCTGAACCAGAACTACTCTGTGAACACGCAGGCTCTCGCAGCGGCCGTGGGGAGCGTAGTCCAAATCTACATGACGGGGGAAGGTTTGACGGTTCCCGCACAAGCCACCGGGGCGGTAACTCTGGTGAACACCTCCGGCGTTGGTCCGCTTACTCCGGCGCCGCAGCTCGCCGTTTCGGTTATGATCGGCGGCCAGCCCGCGGATTTGGCATTCGCAGGCGAGGCGCCGTACTTTGTGGCCGGCGTGTTGCAGGTGGACGCAGTAGTGCCGGCGACGGCCACATCCGGGGCGAACTCGATCACGGTGCAAGTGGGCAATCAGATAAGCCAGACCGGCGTGACAGTGTGGGTGCAGTGATCAGACGGCGCTCCGATTGAGCGCGATCTGGCGATTGCGGCTTACCAGGGAAGCCGGAAGAACACGCTGCGGTGAGAGTCCGGGAGAACGAGAATATCGTGAACGCTGAAGTGCGCGGGTCGAGTGCGTTTCCGGTTTCCAGGATCTTCCGAGCGTGTGAAACAGATACCACCACTCCGCGGCAACTCGGGTCTCCGAGTCCGGCGCGCCTCTCACCTCCAAGGCTCGCTCCTCGCAGTCGCCTGTGTCGCCGACAACCCGAATCGGATCTTCCGCACTCCTCGCCGTTTCCCACCCAGGCGCGAACACCTCCGCCCAGACTCGAGCGAATCCCGTTTCGCCTTCGTTCACCCAGGCGTGCAACAGCGTGTCCATATTCCGTTGAGCCGCGCGGCTGAACGGGGACTGCTGTTGAGTCTCTTCAAAGGTTCCAGAACGGGAAGCCATCAGATGATTGCTGCAACCCGCCGCGCGCCACTTTGACAGCTTCCAACGGATCGCCATGTAGATTCCCGAAGTACTTCAGTCGCAGCCATTCCCGCCCTCGCTGCTCATCCAGCCTGCTCCGGCCCCATTCGCCATCGGCGATATTCCAAGCGGTCACGTGTTTGTTCATCACGAGATCGATCAGCAATTGTTCGGCGGACGGATCTGCCATGAGCCGATGGTAACTCCCTTCGCCGACTGTGGGGACTTTTGTGGGGACCCCATCTAGAAATGCTTCGTGATGTCGGGCAACCGGGGGCAACTCGCAACTGCGTAAGCTCTTGAAAATCACAGTGTTGAGCAATCCTGGGCGACTGAGCAGTAATGGCTTAGCCCGACTCTTAATCACTAGGTTGTAGGTTCGATTCCTACCGCGCTCACCACAACACCTAGGCAAACCGATCGAGCCGGCACGCCGCCTTGGAATCTCGGGAGAGAACCACCGGCGGCCCGGCGAGTTTTAGGCTGCTTGATCCTGCTTGTTCGCCACCGTGCTCCGCAGGTTGCTGAGATTTTTCAAGGCGTTGTACCAAAATGGCGCACCCAGGCTGAGAAACGCCGCCGTCAGCAGGATTCCGAGGAAGTTTCTCTTGCTGTTGAACTGAAACAGCTCGCGAACCACCCGCGACGGCCACCACTGATTCGGGTCCCCAGGATACGGGCTGGGGATGAGGTCCACTCCGGCTTTCTGCAGTTGCTTATCGATGTCGTCCGCGCGCGCTACCAGCGCGCCGATGACGAACCCCCGATACCTTCCGACGGTCTCTGGAGGGACGCCCTTCGCTTGCAGCCACGTCTCCACTTCTTTCACGGTCGCGATACCAACGTCGATCTTGTCGGGAATGACGTTGCTCTGCGGCGCACTCTTCTTCAACGCAGTCAAAGCTCCCTGCAACACTTCCGCGGAGACCGGCGCATCCGTGGCTGGAACCGCCGCGGTCGCTGGCGCTGCCGACGGCGCGGCTGCCGGCGGTATGATCGCTTTCGCCTCGCCGAGCACATCACCCCGAATGCCGACCAGCGCCGAGCGCACTGCGCTGTTCGTTGAAATCTGCTCGAACAGCCGCAAGCTATCCAGGTGGACACCGAAGGCCAGGCTGAAGGCGAAGACGATGGTCCAAATCCGCACTTGTATTGCAAATCGCTGGGACACGCGATCCATGCTGGAGTTGAACCATGCTTCCAGCTTACCCACCGACTGACGCGCCGACTCCGCCGCCTGCTGGAGTATCTTGTCTACTTGGACGGCATATCCCGTCGCAAGGGCTGCCGGCGGAACGAAGGGAGCAAGGGCGGCATTGAGCAATGTCGCCCTTCGCTTGGCTTCAGGATCGGGAGCAGCCAGGAGGTCCTTCAACGCTGCGCCGACCTCGGGCTTTGCGGCTGCCACCCTGTCCAGCATCCTCGCCAGTTCGTCCGGGCCAATCGCGGTTGCGCAGCGCCAACGCTTTATGACCCAGCCGATCGGCGGTACCCTGATGAGGCGGTTGACGATCGGGCCGATCAACCACACGTCTTCGATCCGTGCAAACAGGGAATCGGAGATCAGCGGATGGGTGAGAATACCCTCAGCCACTTTGCGAGGAATGTCGGGATTGTCCTTAGTGGAAAGGTCGGGCGCCAGCTCTTTCAACAGCGTCTCAATTCCCCACAATAGATTGCTTCCCCGAAGTCCGAGCGCCGTGGAAGTAATCTGCGTGAAGATAGTGATAATCAGGCTGACGGCCAGCATCACCACGGCAAAGGCAATCAGCGTGTCGAGTTTTTCCAGCATCTCCCGAAGCTCCTTTTCTAAGCGCCGACTTAGCTACAGTTTCCATTCGGCCATCTTGGCAGGCAACAATTGTACATCCGACCGCCTCTCAGCGAGCCCCTTGTGGGTAACCGGCAACTCAGGGCTCGGACTGAGTGAGGCGGCGGAGATTGCGGCGGCTGTTCCCTGGCCGCAATCCCCCTGGGTAGCAAAATCGCCGCCGGGGGTCTGGACGGCAAGCAGCAGTACCGCTCATCTTCGAATTCTAGATATTGGCGTGCATTCCAGTCATGCAAGGGTGTTGGAGGGGCGCTCATGGCGCCATCTTATCTAACGGGCATTCTTGCCCCACAAAATGACTCTGAGCATTCGTCGACGCCGCCAACAGCTTCGCAGCTCGATGCGCTTAACGGAGCCGGTTGCCCAGCCCATCTATGCAGCCTTGCGGGAAACTCACGGTAATCCGCTATTGGCGTTAGTCCGAGTCGCCGATGAGGGTGATCGAACCAATGCCGCCTTGCACATCGACGCGCACTTTGACTTTCGCCGTGGCATAGGCATCGTTTTCCCAGTGGTCGCCTCGCTTCCTGAGCCCGCGAGTCTTGATCTCGCCAATGCCGCCGTTAGCGTTGGCGTAGACGCCAGCGCCCGCGGGCAGCTTCACCACGGCCTCGCCGATGCCACCTTGAATGTGTACGTTGTAGTCGTGTTGCGGCCGCCCGCGCAGGTCCAGGTTGAGACTGCCAACTCCCATCTGGACATTGACGGACCGCAGGTTGAGAGAGCCGAGGTCGAGTTGCGCTTCACCGGCGCCGAAATTCACGCCGAAGTCGAGCGCCGTCTCCCGGCCAAAACGGAGGTCCCATTCGTATTTGATTTGGCCCGGATCGAAGTTGACGTGCCCGGTCTTGCCCTGGTCGATGGTCAGCATGCCGGCATCGTACTTCACGACCGGCTTCCAGGCTGGTATGTTGTAGGTGAAGTATGCCTGCAGCAGTTTTTCCGTGCCGCTTCCCACTTGCAGCTTGCCGGCGCCCATGTTGAGGTTGATTTTCACCACCTCGGAGCGGTCTCGATCGAGGTGGAATGAATCGTATTGCAGCGGCCCGTTGGGGCTGGTGTTGATGACGCAACCGGCCGTACATAGAACGGTCAAGACCAGCGGCAGCTTTTTCCCGATCATGGCGTCTCCTTTGCACCGGGCGAGTGAGATGCTCGTCCGGCTGTGCAACAAACACTTAAGCATACGATACGGTCCGAAACCGCCGCAGGTTCCTTGGCTAGCTCCAGCCGGCCCGTCGCTCCGCCCAAGGGAATCTACCTATGCACCTCGGCGCTGTGGTGACCGCAGTTTGGCTGCACCAGGCGCCCCACGCCTCGCCAAATTAATTGACTGGAGTAATATACCCAAAAGGAGCCATACTCGGCTTGGCAGCCAGGAAGTCCTTATGCATCAAGTATTTCAAGCAAACCGTCAAAACGAAAAAAAACTATTGCAAATGAATGCGGAGTTAAGTATTCTAGTCATGGATGGCCTAGTACCTGCATAACGTAAACGGGTTTGGAATTTGAATGGTCGTAAGCATAATCATTGCCGCGTTTTCGTTCGCACTGCTCCTCTACTGGTTCCGCTATAGCTGCATTCTGATGTTGCGGAACTCCAGTCCGGAGCCCAGGGCTGTGGACTCCCAATTCAGTTGTCATCAGGTCAAGCAGTTGTTGCGCGGCGATACGCAATTAGACGGCCTTGAGCGTGCCCTTGAGCGCGACTACCGCCTGGCGACATACCTGATTGAACACGCCGCTGGGTTGGACCTGCACTCCATCGAAGACCGGCTTCTGGTCCTCGACTATCGCGTCATGCAGTGGTATTACCGCATCACAAGAAGCGCGGCGCCGGGTCGTGCGCGTCGTGCGCTTGCCGAGATGGCGGACGTGGTGGGAGTCCTGGCGGGCCGCCTGGACGAGCGGGCAGGCTCGCGATCCGAGGCCTGAGCTCCCGGCCGATTCACGCGCAATCCTCACAAACAGCCTGTAATGACCGTACCGGAAGCCAAGCCTGCGCACCAGCCATCTGCATTCGTTATCAACATCCGTGCCGTTCACGCATGCCGGGCCATCTGCGAGTAGAATGGACGTTCTATGCGAGTGGGAATGATCGGCACGGGTGCGATTTCGCGGATGCACGCGCGCGTGTACCGGAAGATCGGCTACGAATTGACGGTCTGCACCGACACTCACGAAGCCACCGGGCGCCGGTTCGCGGAGGAACACGGCGCTGAATTCGTCCGCGGTTACCAGGACGTGTGCCGGCACGCGCGAGTGGATTACGTGGACGTCTGCACATTCCCGGACTTCCGTCTCGAACCGGTCGAGATGTGCGCCCTCGCCGGCAAGCACGTGCAGGTGCAAAAACCGATTTCGACCAATCTCGCAACCGCGCGTCGCATGATCGAAACCGCGCGCGGCGCCGGCATCCTGCTGGGCGTGGTCAGCCAGCACCGCTTCGACGACGCCAGCCTGTTCGTCTCCCAAGCCCTGGCCGCCGGCCGGTTGGGCAAGCTGCTCGAATGGGACGGCTACACCAAGTGGTACCGGCCAGCCGAATACTATGCGCGGCCGATTAAGGGGAGCTGGCGCACCGAGGGCGGCGGCGCGCTGATCAACCAGGCCATCCATCAAGTCGACATCCTGCGCTGGCTGGCCGGGCCGGTGAAGCAGTTGTTCGCGGTCTGGCAACTGGGCGCGGTGCACAGAATCGAATCCGAAGACGTGGTGAACGCGGTGGTCGAGTACTCGAGCGGCGCCACCGGCGTGATTCAGGCGGCGACGGCTTTCCGGCCCGGCTACCCCGAGCGCATTGAGATCCACGGCAGCCGCGGCACCGCCGTGATCACCGGCGACAAGCTGACCGCGTGGGACGTGGAGGACGACTCCGGCGATCCGGCGCCGGTTGCCGCCCAGGTGGCCTCCGCCGCCTCCGACCCGATGGCGATTTCACTCGAGCCCTTCGAGCGCCAGTTCCTGGACTTCGGAGACGCGATCCGCCACGGCCGCCAGCCGCGGGTGTCCGGCGAAGAAGGCTACCAGGCTCTCGAAGTGGTAGACGCAGTTTACCGTTCGTGCCGGACGGGGCAGAAGGTGGTGCTGTAGCCGGGAATGTGTAGAATTGGTTCAGATGCTCACGCGGCTGTATATCGACAATTTCCGGTGCTTTGAAGAGTTCGAGTACCGGCCTGGGCGGAAGCAGCTCATCGTCGGGCCGAACGGAACCGGCAAGTCATCCTTCATGGAGGCGCTGATGTTCTTGCGCCGTTTCGGCCAGGATGGTGTTCTCGCGGACGCGCTACCGGCAATGCAGCCGACGCTGTGGGCGAGCCGGAAAAAGCAGGTCTTCGAGCTGGAAGCGGCGTTGGGCGGCGTGTTTCTATACCGCCTGGAGATTGAGCCACCGAAGGAGACGTCGCGACCCCGCGTTCGTTCTGAAACCCTCCAGTTCGAGGGGAAGCCGGTCCTGGAATTCGTTGAGGGCGAAGTCCAACTCTACGACCGGTTTATACCGGCACAGAGATTCCCCGCCGATCCGTTCCGCTCGGCGCTGGCGATTACGCCGCTCGGTACGGACGAAGTGAGCCGTTTCAAGCTCTGGCTTGATCGGGTTTTCTGCTTTCGACTCAATCCATTCGCGATGGCGCCGCGGGCGGAACGACCGCAGCAGGCACCTGCGACGGACCTGTCCAACTTCGCTGCGTGGTACAGTCACCTGGTCCAAAGCGACCCACAGGCTAACTTCGCGTTGCATCAAAGCCTTCGAGAGTCGTTGGACGGATTCAACAGCCTAAAGCTCGAAAGTCTGGGCGGGTTCGTCCGCATACTCGTTGCGGACTTTGCGGGCAAGACCTCGCAAACAGGGTTTCATATGGGCAGGTTCGGACTAAGCCAGCCGTCCGAACCCATCACGACCGGCGACATGATGCTGGGCGCGTCTCACCCCCCGCTCCGGTTCGGATTCGACGAGCTGTCCGAAGGCCAGCGATGCTTGATCTGCCTTTACGCGGTTTTGCATTTTGTGTTGACAAAGGCTGGAACGACAGTCGTGATTGACGAACCGGAGAACTTCATTTCGCTGCGCGAAATCCAACCGTGGCTGATGGCGGCATCCGACGCGGTCGATGAGAACAACAGTCAGATCATTCTGATTTCCCATCACCCGGAGCTCATTGATCAGTGGGCTCCTAGCTGCGGTGTGCAGTTCGTCCGTGAGAAACTCGGACCGGTTCGGGTCGTTCCGTTTCACGGCGAACCCGACAGCGGCCTCTCTCCGGCCGAGTTGATTGCGCGCGGATGGGAGAATGAGTAGAGCCTCGCTGGTCGTCGTCCTCGCCGAGGATCTGCGTCACCAGCGATTCGTCCTGCGCTATCTCGAGCGGCTGAGATACACCCGTCACGATGTGTACTTGGAAAAGCTGCCGGCGGGCCGAGGCTGCGGCGAACAATGGGTACGCGAGCGTTATGCTGCGGCTGTCAAGGCGTACCGTTCACGCTCCAAGCGCGCCGCAACTGCCCTGGTGGTCGTGATCGACGCGGATCGGGGCGATGTCGCCGGGCGCCTGCGGCAGTTCGAAGGAACATTGGAATCCGCGAAGGAATCCCCTCGCGACGCCGCCGAAAAGGTCGCCCATTTCGTCCCGAAGAGGAATATCGAGACGTGGATACTCTTCTTGACCGGGCGGGAGGTGGACGAGGACAGCGATTACAGCCACGCGGAAATTGACGGCAACCGGATCAAGGACGCAGCCGCCGCTTTTCATGGCTGGACGCGGCCGAATGCGCAACCGCCGACGCGATCGATCTCATCGTTGTTGGCAGCGGTGCCTGAGGCCAAACGTCTGGAATAGACGCCAGCCAACATCGCGGTCATCCTCCGGGCGGAGTATAATCGTTCGCACGAGGAGGGACGTTTTATGGCACGCATTGAAAGCTATCCGCCGGGTTCGTTCTGCTGGGCCGAACTGGCTACCAACAATCTGGAGGCTGCCAAGAAGCTCTATGGCGAGCTGTTTGGCTGGAGCGCGGTGGATTACCCGATTCCCGGCGGCGGCATCTACACCATGTTCCAGATCGACGGGAATGAGGTCGCCGCCGCACATGCGGCGCGCCCCGAGTTGCCGCCGCATTGGGGAGTTTATTTTTCGGTGACGAGTGCCGATCAAACCGCGGCGAAAGTCGAGCCGCTGGGCGGCAAACTGATCGCGCCGCCGTTCGATGTGATGGACGCAGGGCGAATGGCGGCGATTCAGGACCCGCGGGGCACGATGTTCTCCCTGTGGCAGGCGAAGAAAAGCATCGGAGCCACCTACGGCGGTTCGCTGGGGCGGGTGATGTGGCCGGAACTGCACACGCCCGACGTACCCGGCGCGGCGGCTTTTTACACGGGCCTGTTTGGCTGGAAGACAACGCCAGCTTCCGGCGTGGAATCCGCCCAGTATTTGGAGTGGATCAACGGCGAGGCGCATTTCGGCGGCATGATGCCGATGCGCGGGCCGGAGTGGAGAGGCGTCCCGCCGCATTGGATGATCTACATCACGGTGGCCGATTGCAACGAGCGCGCCGCCAAAGCCAAAGAGCTGGGCGGGGCGGTCTGCGTGCCCCCCACCGATGTACCCAACGTGGGCCGGTTTGCCGTCCTCAACGACGCGCAAGGGGCCACTTTTTCGGTGATCCAGATGACGGCGAGGGCCCAAGCGGCCTAGGGGCTTCGGAGCCGCGCCCGCCGGGAGCGGCCGGCTCAGCCACTACGGAGCGAACCTCAGCGGCGATTCTGCGAAACGCCCGCGGGTGTGCCCTGCTGCGCGCGGCGCGCGCCGCGGCCGACCCCTATGTAATCGAAGCCCGCGGCGGCCGCAGCCTCCGGCCTGTACAGGTTGCGCCCGTCCACCAAGATGGGCGAAACCATCCGTTGGGCCAGATCCGCCAGATCGAGCGAGCGGAATTCGTTCCACTCGGTCACCACCACCAGCGCATCCGCATCCTGGGCCAGCTCCTCGGCCGACGCGCAGTAGCGAATCCGCAACTCAGGGTGCAGCGCGCCGCAGGCAGGCGCCGCCACCGGGTCGTAGGCTTTCACCCGCGCGCCCATCTGCAGCAGGCGCTCGGCGATGTGCAGCGCGGGCGCGTCGCGCAGGTCGTCCGTGTCCGGCTTGAAAGCCAGGCCCAGCAGGCCGATGGTCCGCCCTTTCAGGATGAACAGCTTCTCCTGCAGTTTCTGAATCACGGTATTGCGCTGCGCCGTGTTGACCTCGAGCGAGGCCTCCAGCAGGCGCGCCTGGTAGCCATACTCGCGCGCCGTGTGCATCAGCGCGTTGACATCCTTGCCGAAGCAACTGCCACCCCAGCCCACGCCGGGATTCAAAAACCTGGCGCCGATGCGCGAATCGAGACCGATCCCCTGCATGACTTCCGTCGCCTCCGCGCCCACCCGTTCGCAGATGTTGGCGATCTCGTTGGCGTATCCGATCTTCACCGTGAGAAACGCGTTGGCGGCGTACTTGATCATCTCCGCGCCGGTCAGCGATGTGACCAGCAGCGTGACTCGTTCGACCGAGGCCGGCCGCGGCAGCCCCGGCGGAGGTTCGAACCTCTGCGCCACCAGCGGCGCATACAACTCGCGCATGATCTCGATCACGCGTTCGTCGCCCGACCCCACCACGATCCGGTCCGGATAGAGTGAGTCGGCAATCGCCGAACCCTCGCGCAGGAACTCCGGGTTGCTGGCCACGCCAAATCGAACCTTGCGGCGCTCCTCGGCGGGCGCCTCCGCCATGCCTTCCCGCACCAGCGTTTCCACCAGGTTCGCGCTGCCCACCGGGACGGTGGACTTGTTCACCACCACGCGAAAGCGGGAACTGTCCAGGGCCGCGCCCACGGCGCGCGCGGCGGCTTCCAAATATTCCAGGTTGGCCTCGCCGGAGGGCAGCGGCGGCGTGCCCACGGCAATGAAGATGACGTCGCTCTCCGCCGCCGCTCCTGCGAGCGACGTGCGGAAATCGATCCCGCCGCGCTGCGCCGCCAACTCCAGAATCTCCTGGAGCAGCGGTTCGTAGATGGGCGACTCGCCGCGTTGCAGCTTCGCAATTTTGCTCTGGTCGGTGTCGACGCAAGTCACGCGGTGCCCCAGGTACGCCAGACACGCGCCTGTCACCGTTCCCACATAACCGGTTCCAATTACTGTTACCCGCATAGATCCTGTCCGAGTATATCAGTTCACCCGCTTTGCCCGGCCGCTAAATGCGCCGGGGTGGTGGCGCCGGTGCGGACGGGCGGAGCTTCCGCGGACGGCGGAAGCGGCGCGCCGGGTTACAATCGCAGTTTCTCCATGACGCCCACCGCCGAGACCCGCCTGCGCGTGCGCTACGCCGAAACCGACCAGATGGGCGTGGTTTACTACGCCAACTACCTGGTCTGGATGGAAGTGGGCCGCGTCGAGTTGTGCAAGGCGTGCGGCTTCAGTTACCGCGACATGGAAATCGACGACGGAGTGCTGCTGGCGGTGGCCGAGGCGCAATGCCGGTACCGCGCACCGGCGCGCTTCGACGACGAGGTGATCGTCAAAACCTGGATCGCGAAGCCAACTCGCGGGTGGTCACCTTCGCTTACGAAGTGCGGCTGGCAGATTCGGACACCGTGCTCGCCACCGGCTCCACGCGTCACCTCTTCGTCAACCGCCAAATGGAGCGCACGCGGATGCCGGACAAATACCGTCCGCTGTTCGGGCTCGACGAACAAGGCGGCCGGCATTGACGCAACCCAGTCCGCCTGCTTAACTGGGAAGAAGTTCTCATGGAAGGCGTCGAACAACAGTCGCGGTCGCTCGCCGACGTGCATTCGAGCGTCGATATCTCGCAGCTCTCGTTCTGGCGCCGCATGTTCGCTTTCGCGGGGCCGGCTTACCTGGTCAGCGTCGGCTACATGGACCCGGGCAACTGGGCCACCGACCTGGAAGGCGGCGCGCGCTTCGGTTACCGGCTGTTGTGGGTGCTGGTCATGTCCAACGCCATGGCCATCCTGCTGCAAACGCTGAGCGCGCGGCTCGGCATCGTCCATGGGCGCGACCTGGCGCAGGCCTGCCGGGAGACTTACCCGCGGTCGCTGAGTTTCGCGCTGTGGGTGCTATCGGAAATCGCCATCGCGGCCTGCGATCTGGCCGAAGTGCTGGGCGCTGCGATCGCCCTCAACCTGCTGTTCCACATCCCGCTGCTGATCGGCGTGATTCTCACCGCCGCCGATACGCTGCTGCTGCTGTGGTTTCAAAGCTTCGGCATTCGCGCCATCGAAGCTTTTATTCTGTCCCTGATCACGGTAATGGCGGTCTGCTTCTGCATCGAGGTTTTCTGGGCACACCCGGCGGCCCGCGAGCTGTTCGCCGGCCTGGCGCCGCGCCTCAATCGCAGCAGCCTCTACCTGGCGGTCACCATCCTCGGCGCCACCGTGATGCCGCACAACATGTACTTGCATTCGGCGCTGGTGCAGACGCGCATGATCGGCCGCACGGACCCCGCCAAGCGCATGGCCTGCCGCTTCAACCTGATCGATTCCGTGGTGGCGCTGAACGGCGCCATGTTCGTCAACTGCGCCATCCTGGTGCTGGCGGCGGCGGTGTTCTTCAAGCGCGGGATCATCGTCACCGAGATTCAGCAGGCGCACGAGCTGCTGGTTCCGCTGCTGGGCGCCAGCATGGCGGGCGTGCTGTTCGCGGTGGCGTTGCTCTGCTCCGGGCAGTCTTCCACGCTCACCGGGACCATGGCGGGCCAGGTGGTGATGGAAGGCTTCCTCAATATTCGCGTGCGGCCCTGGCTGCGCCGCCTGATCACGCGCACGCTGGCGGTGGTTCCGGCCGCGCTCACGATTTATTTCGCGGGCGACAAAGCCACCCTCGGGCTGCTGCTGTTGAGCCAGGCGATTTTGAGCATGCAGTTGCCATTCGCCATCGTGCCGCTGATTCACTTCACCAGCGACCGCGCCCGCATGGGCTCGTTCGCCAACGCCGAGTGGGTGCGCTGGCTCTCCTGGATCACGGCCGTCGTGGTGATCGGTCTCAACACGTGGCTCGCCTACGATTCGATTGAGAGCTGGCTGGACGGCGCCGGAGCCTGGCGCGGGCTGGTCGGGGCGGTCGCCATCTCGGTTTCCGCCGTGCTGGTGTTTCTGCTGCTCTGGGTGACGTTCGAGCCGCTCCTCAGCGGCCGCCGCAGGCGCGGGCGCGCCGCGCTCGAATTCCCCGCCACCGAAGGCGCCGCGGCCGCCACCGCTCCGGTATACCACCGCATCCTGGTCCCGCTGGACCACACGACGCTCGACCTGCTGGCCGTCAGCCACGCGGCCGCCATGGCCAAACTCTATGGCGCCAAGCTCTACCTGCTGCACGTGGAAGAAGGAGTCACCAGCCAGATTTACGGCGGCGACGCATCCACCGCCGAGGTGGAAGCCGGCCAGGCGTATCTTGACCGCATCGCGCAATCTCTGCAAGACCAGGGAATTGCGGTCGAGACGACGATTCGGAATTCGACTTCGCCGGGCAAGGAGATCGCGCGCTTCGCGCGGGAGATGCGGCCCGACCTCTTAATCATGGGCGCCCACGGCCATGGCGGCCTGAAAGACCTGATCTTCGGCACCACCATCAGCCCCGTCCGCCACAACCTGAATATCCCGATGCTGATCGTGAGGCCGGGGAAGGGGTGAGGCTGCCGGGCGGTCAGCGGCGGGAAGCGTCAGTTCTTCTTTGGACTCGCTGGATTCGGTGGCTGCATCGGCGGCAATATCTGGTCCAGCGCGACTGGCGGCGTGGCTGGCACCGGAGACAATTCAGGCGGCGGCAGACCTTTCACAGGCGGCCGATTGATGACGACAGTCGCGGACCCGATCATCTCCTGTAGCGTCTCCCGGACGCCGTGCAACCTCCACATGCCATCCACCTTGTGGAACGTGCCGGTGTAAGTTAGCCGGTCTTCGCCTGTATTGTATGCCCAATCAACAAGCGCTTTGTCTTCACTCTCGTTGTAGCGGACGCGCCGCCCCTCTTCCAATCTCCCGAACTTAATGGCATTCGCGACGCGGTCGGCCAGTTGGTTCAGGTTTTCGTCTCTCAGCGGCAGCGGGTTTGATTGAACGTACGCGATGCCTTTAACGACGGATTTCTCACGAAAAGTGTTCTGTTGCAGCGCTTCATTCAGGATCCCCAGGCTTCTCGGAGATGCGATCAGTTTCAACGTCTGGATCGCTCCGGCGTCGACCCAGCGATCATCGAAACCGTTAAGGGCGCACTGCCTGAGAAACGCCCACTCCTCTTCGGTTGCCGGCTCCAGGAGCGCAGCAGCCACCCCGTACGCCCATCGATTGGAGAAGGGCCCAGGTTGGGGCGGAGGAGCCAGCCTGATGATTAGCCGGAGATCCTCGGGATCTCCGATCAGAGCGAGCATCCGCTGGGCTCGTTCACGGGTCTCGCCGTCCTGCAGGAAGGAGCGAAGAGCGGGTCGAAGCCGTTGTTCATGATAAAAGATGGAATCCGGCGCGTTTCTCTCACGCCACTCGTCTCGGTCGGCGAGAATCCTTCGCAGGTCGTCGCGGCTCGGGCAAGCAGGCTGGGCACCGAGAATCTGTGCGATGACGATCAAGCAGACGGCGGTACGGCAAAGGAGCATATTCATACTGGCCCCCGCAAGGTCCTCCTGGTGCCATGGTGCAGGACCCCTAACTCGCGCGCTTCGCGATCAGCTCACGAACTTTAGCGACGAGATCGTGAGGCACGCTCATGACGGTCTCGGAGGGCTCGATACCAGCTTCGTCCTCGGCGAAGGCCTCGTCTTCGCTCTGCGTCCCGTAGTGAGCAAGCACGCGCTGCACCTTGCTCTCGTCCCATCCGTCCGGAAACTTGTTCTTGCTCATTGATGTTTCTTCCTTCTGCGCCTGCGATATGCGGCGAGTGGTTTCCCGGCCAACTCGTACGCAGTGATTACGAATACGCGGTCCGGTTCGGCGGTCGGAACGTAGATGACACGAAGGTACCTGCCAGAAGCCGTCTGGCCCAAAGCGACCCTGGCACCCTCGCGCCCCGCCCGATCCTCACCGGGTGTTTCCAACACGTCGATCACCTCCTCCTCGTCCACCTCGTGGTTATGTATGTGAGGCGATCCGGTCGCAGGGTCGATATAAAATCGTGCTTGCAAGCTTCTTCCATCCCATTTTAGCGCTGAACGGGAAGCGCAGCTCTCGCAATCTAAGGGACACAACAACGCCTATGCAGGAGAAGCCCCAAGTTCGCGCGAATGGGGTTAGAATGCTGTCTTAGTTCGAGAGGACTGTCCTTGCGATTCTTGCGGAGGCACTTCATGTCGAAATTACTGTTATCGATGATCGTGACGGGCGTTACGGCGTTGGCGCAAGCGCCCCAGTCGGCACAAACGCCGCCGGCGAATCCTCCCGCGGCAGCGCGCCCGGACGGGCTGTATGCACACTTCAAGACCTCCATGGGCGACATCACAATCCAGCTTTACGAGAAAGACACGCCGATCGCGGTGCGCAACTTCGTGGGGCTGGCCAAAGGCACCAAGCCGTGGAAAGATCCGAAAACCGGAGCCATGGTGAAGCGGCCTCTGTACAACAACACGATCTTCCATCGCATCATGCCCAATGGCATGATTCAGGGCGGCGACCCGACCGGCACGGGCGCCCACGAGTGCGGCGTCACCATTCGCGATGAGTTCCTTCCCGGACTCAAGTTCACTCAGCCGGGCCGGCTTGCCGTGGCGAACACGGGAGCGCCCAATTCGGGCGGCTGCCAGTGGTTCATCACCGTCGCGCCGCGGATCCCCAGTTGGGACGGCAACTATACCATCTTCGGCCAGGTAGTCGATGGGCAGGACGTGGTGAAGGCCATTTCCAACGTGCCGGGCAAGAAGCTGCCGGAAGGCGGCGCTCGCCCTCTTACGGACGTCAAGCTGATCAGCGTCACCATCGAACGGGTCGGCCCCGAGCCGGCACCCCCGCCCGTGAAGAAAGCGCCGCCGGCGAAAAAGTAGTGAGGTAGGACAGACGATCGGGTTTTGTCGTCTGTCAATGCCTCGCGTCTTGGCGGAAAGCGACAGACCACGAAAGGCGATGGTCTGTCCTACCTCGCCACGGGTGCGATGGATCGGTAGGGCTTGCCGACTTCCTGCGCATCGACCACGGCGACGGCGGCCACGTGGACGATGTCGTCGACGTCCGAACCGCGCTGCAAAACGTGGACCGGCTTCGAGAGGCCGGTCAGCAGCGGGCCGATGGCTTCGGCGCCGCCGATGCGCTGCAGCAGCTTGTAAGCGATGTTGCCGGCTTCCAGGTTGGGGAACACCAGCACGTTGGCGCCGCCCTTGAGCGCGCTGAACGGGTAGGTTTCATCGATGATCTGCGGCGTCACGGCGGTATCGGCCTGCATTTCGCCATCGATCATCAGGCCCGGCGCGCGCTGGCGCACCAGTTCCACGGCGCGGCGCACTTTATCCGCCAGCGGATGGCGCGTGCTGCCGAAGTTGGAGAACGAGAGCATCGCAATCCGCGGCTCGACGTTGAAGCGGCGCGCCTTTTCGGCGGCCATGATGGCGATTTCGGCAAGCTGCTCGGCGGAAGGTTCGATGTTGACGGTGGCGTCGGCCAAAAAGTACAGCTCGCCCTTGGCGGTGATCAGCAGGTACACACCGGCCACCTCACGAACTTCCGGCCGCACGTCGATCACCTGCAAGGCGGGACGGATGGTATCGGGATAGTGGGTGGTCAAGCCGCCGATCAAGCCGTCGGCGTCGCCCAGCCGCACCATCATGCTGCCGAAGGTGACCGGATTGAGGATGGTCTGGGCGGCTTCGGTGCGCGTGATGCCCTTGCGCTGGCGCAATTGGTAAAACTCTTCGAGGTACTCTTCCAGGCGCGGGAAAGTAGCTGGTTCGACCACCTGCGCCCCGGTCAGGTTGAGGTGCAGCTCATGCGTCAGGTCCTGGATCTTCTGCGGATTGCCGAGCAGGATCGGCAGGGCGATTTTCTCGTCGAGCAGGATCTGGCAGGCGCGCAGGATCTTGGCCTGCTCGCCCTCGGCGAACACGATCCGCTTGGGCTGCTTGCGGGCCTTGTGGATCATGGCGCGCATGACTTCGTTGGCGCGGCCCAGGCGGCGCTCCAGTTCCTCGCGATATTGGTCGAGATTGACCGGCCGCCGCGCCACGCCGGTTTCCATGGCCGCTTGCGCCACCGCCGAGGCCTCCCAGATGAGCACGCGCGGATCGAACGGTTTCGGAATGATGTATTCGCGCCCGAATTCCATCCGCTCCACGCCGTAGGCGCGCAGCACCGCATCGGGCACGTCCTGTTTCGCCAGCCAAGCCAGGGCGAGCGTGGCGGCGCGCTTCATCTCGTCGTTGATGGTGGTGGCGCGGACGTCCAGGGCGCCCCGGAAAATGAAGGGGAAGCCCAGCACGTTATTGATCTGGTTGGGAAAATCGGAGCGGCCGGTGGCCACGATGGCATCCGGACGCGCGGCCAGCGCCACGTCGTAGGCGATTTCCGGATCCGGGTTGGCGAGGGCGAAAATGATCGGGTTGGGCGCCATCGTCATCACCATTTCGGGGCTCACCGCGCCGCCGCTCGAAAGCCCGAAGAACACGTCCGCGCCTGCCAGCGCTTCGGCCAGCGTGCGGGCTTCGGTCTTCGCGGCGTAGCGGGCCTTGTAGACGTTCATGTGCTCGGTGCGGCCTTCGTAGATCACACCCTTGGTGTCGCACATCAAAATGTTTTCGCGGCGCACGCCCAGGTTGCAGTAGTGGGCGGCACAGGAAATGGCGCTGGCGCCGGCGCCGTTGAACACCACCTTGATTTCTTCGATCTTCTTGCCGACGATTTCGAGCGCGTTCAACAGACCGGCGGCGGAGATGATGGCGGTGCCGTGCTGATCGTCGTGGAAGACCGGAATGTTCATGGTCTTCCGCAGCTCTTCCTCGATCATGAAGCACTCCGGAGCCTTGATGTCCTCGAGGTTGATACCGCCGAAAGTCGGCTCCAGCACCTGGCAGGTGCGGATGATCTCGCGTGGATCCTCGGTCGCGAGCTCAATGTCGAACACGTCGATATCGGCGAAGCGCTTGAACAGCACCGCTTTGCCTTCCATCACCGGCTTGCCGGCCAAGGCGCCGATGTTGCCCAGGCCTAACACGGCCGTGCCATTGCTGACGACTCCCACCAGGTTACCCTTACCGGTGTAAGCATAGGCCAGGGCCTGGTCGCGTTCGATTTCGAGACACGGGACGGCAACGCCGGGCGAATAGGCCAGGCTTAGATCCCGCTGCGTCCGGCAAGGTTTGGTGGGAGTCACCGCCAGCTTGCCGGCCGGGGACTTGGAATGGTATTCGAGAGCATCTTCAGGGCGGATCGTCATGACTCACGGCCTTTCCAGCACAGTAGGACAGATCATCGTTCTTCGTGGTCTGTCATGGCTCGCTACAGCAGGAGAACTCGACAGACGACAATAACCGATCGTCTGTCCTACCTCGTCCTCCGCCACATCTCTTCCAATTGCAGCAGGCTGAGTTGTTCGGCGCGCGAGGCAGCTTCCGGCCAGCTTTCAACTACACACTTACCATACACCACTGCGAGGTTGTTGCGGATGGTTTTGCGCTTATGGCGGAAGCACTGGGCGACGAATTGGAGGAAGGCTTCAGGGTCGGGCACGGCAGGTACGCGGGGGGAGAACCGAACCACTGCAGAATCCACCTTTGGCGGCGGGCGAAAAGCGGAGGGCGGGACTTCGCACAGCAGCTCGGGAGTCGCGAACAAGGCGGTGGCGACGGTCAGGTAGCCATAGTCGCGCGAGCCCGGCTGGGCCACTAGGCGGCGGGCGACTTCCTTTTGCAGCAGAAACACGGCGCGCGGCGGAAACAGGCGGAGCGCGCGTTCCAGGATGGGCGAGGCGATGTAATAAGGCAGGTTGCCGGCCATGGGCGCCGGCCCCCACTGCGCCAGGTCGATCGCCAGGACATCGGCTTCGATCACTTCCAGGCGAGCGTCCCCGGCGAACCGTTGCCGCAGATACCGGGCGAGGTCATGATCGATCTCGATGGCGACGACGCGCGCGGCGCGCTCGATCAACTTGGCCGTAAGCGCGCCGCGGCCGGGGCCGATTTCAATGACTAAAGGTTGAGGATCGGGACACGCGGCCCTGGCGATGCGCTCCAGCACGGAGCCCTTGATCAGGAAATGTTGTCCCAGCCGTTGCCGCGCCACGCGAGGCGGTCAGCTCCGGGCCTCGCCCTGGACCGTATGCAGCGATACCAGTATCTTGCTGTCGGTGGGAACGCCGAAATAAGTGCCGGGATTAAAGTTGGACAACACGATGACGCTCTTGACATCGGGCGTCATTTCGCCGTGCAACACTTTCCAATCGGTCACATGCCCGTAGCGGTCCACGCTCAGTTCCACCAGCGTGCTGTCGGTCGAAGAGGGAATCGAGCTCACCATCTCCGGGCGGTAGACTTCACCGGATGCGCCGACCAGCCTGCCCTCCGGCAGGGTGACCAGCGAGATGACCGAAGCGTCGGATTCCAGGTTGCGGTTGAAGTTCAGACCGGGCGCCAGAATGCTGAACAGAAGGATGGCGGAAAGCAGGCCACCGCCGAAGGGCAGCGCCACCGGCCGCATCATATTGTCCATGAAGAGCCAGGCGTGGTCCGCCATGTGCCGCAGCCGCGCGGAAAGGCTGGCCCGCACCAGTTGCCGCAAGCGCTCGTGGGAGGCGAGCACGCGCAGCCGCTGGGTCACCAGCGGCGGCACCGCCAGTTCGTCCATGGACCGCATTGCCTGACGCTGTTTTTCGAACACCTGGTACTCATCGTGACACCGGACGCAGGATCCCAGGTGCGCCAGCGTCTCGCGGCGTTCCTGGTCCTCCAGCCCGTCGTCAACGAGTGAAGAGATTCTTGCTCGGGCGTATTCGCAGCTCATACCTTTACTCTGCCGTCTTCGGCACCAGTCGCAGGACCGGCCTCTCACCGAGGCTGCCCGCGAGTTCCAGCCGCAGGGCTTCCCTGCCCCGCAGTATTCGTGACTTCACGGTTCCGAGGGAGACATCCAGCACCTCGGCGATTTCTTCGTAGCTGAGGTCCGCGATATCCCTCAGTACAACGGCCTCCTTAAAATGCGGATTCAAGCGCAGCAGGGCGGCTTCGATGATGCGATGCTGCTCCTGGCTGCAGGCCTCCTCAAACGGGGAGCGGCTATGGTCCGCCACCGTCTCCCGCCAACAGCGGTTGGTGTCCTCGGCCGGGCCGTCCAACTCCGTCTCCCGGCGGCGATGGCGGAAGAACCAGCGGCGCGCGTTGTGCGCCTCATTGACCGTAATGCGGTAGAGCCAGGTCTTGAGGCTGCTCTGGCCGCGGAAATGACCGATCGAGCGGAAGACCTTGAGAAACACTTCCTGCACCACGTCGGCGGCTTCGGCCGGATCGTTCAGCAGTCGGGTAGCCAGCGTGAAGACCGGCTGCTGGAAGCGCTCGATCAGTTCTTCGTAAGCCCGCTCATCGCCCTGGCGCAGGTTTTCGGCCAGGCACAGGTCCTCGCTCACCGTCGCTTGCGCGGCGGGGCGTTCGGTGAGATCCAGGATCGCTGTGGCCACCGGGCAGCCTCTCATTCTCGGGCTCACTCCCTGATTTCACGCTATCAGGAAAGTCCGGGCGCTGTAAAGGTAGACACCGCCATTCAAAAGAAAGTTCCGGGAGCTGGACGGCCCCGGCACGGTCCCAACCGTACTACGCAAGTACCAGGGGCGTTTTCGGCGTGCGCAGCTCGATCGGCACTATGTCCCGCTTGTCCTCTCCGGTGTACACCTGGCGCGGGCGGGCAATCTTGCGCTCAGGATCCTCCATCATCTCCTGCCATTGGGCCAGCCAGCCCACCGTGCGGGGGATGCCGAACAGCACCGTGAACTGGTCGGGAGTGAAGCCCATGGCCTCGTAGATGATGCCGGAGTAGAAGTCGACGTTGGGATACAGCTTGCGGCCGATGAAGTAGTCGTCGGAGAGCGCGATGCGCTCCAGCTCGATGGCGGTGTCGATCTTCGGATTGCGGCCGGTCACTTCAAACACTTCCTCGGCTACCCGCTTGATGATGCGGGCGCGCGGATCGTAGTTCTTGTACACGCGATGGCCGAAGCCCATCAGCTTGCGGTGGCCGGTTTTCACCTGCTGAATGAAATCGGGGATGCGATCCTTGGAGCCGATTTCGGCCAGCATGCGCAGCACCTCTTCGTTGGCGCCCCCGTGCAGGGGGCCGGAAAGGGCGGCGATGGCCGCGGCGGTGGTGGAATACGGGTCGGCGTTGGAGCTGCCGACCGCGCGCATGGTGCTGGTGCTGCAATTCTGTTCGTGGTCGGCGTGCAGGATGAACAGCACGTCCAGCGCGTGGGCCAGCACCGGATTAGCCACGTATTTCGGCTCCAGCCGCCTCCACAGCATATTCATGTAGTTCTTGGTGTAGCCCAGATCCGGATCGGGCGCCACGTAGGGAAGGCCCAGGCGATGCCGGTAGGCGTAAGCGGCCAGGGTCGGCATCTTGCCGATCAGCCGCACGATCTGCTTCCGCCGGATCTTGGGGTCATGCACGTTGCGCGATTCCGGATGGAAGGTGGCCAGCGCCGCTACGGTGCTGATCAGAATGCCCATCGGGTGAGCGTCGTAATTGAACCCCTCCATGAACTTCTTGACGTTCTCGTGGGTCAGCGAGTGAGCCATGATTTCCTCGCTCCAGCACTCCAGATCCCTGGCGTTCGGCAGCTCGCCATACAAGAGGAGGTAAGCGACTTCGAGGAAAGTGCAGTGCTCGGCGAGCTGTTCGATGGGGTAGCCGCGATAGCGCAGGATGCCGCGCTCGCCGTCCAGGTAGGTCACGGCGCTGTGGCACGCGGCGGTGTTCATGTAGGCGGGGTCATAGGTCATCAGGCCGAAATCGTCGGGGCCTGTCTTGATCTGGCGGAGGTCCATGGCGCGAATCGTGCCATGGTAGATCGGCAGCGTGTAGGTCTGATTCGTCCGGTTGTCGACAATAGTAATGGTCTCGTTGGCCATGGGCTCAGCCTCCTTGCGGGCATATGCGGCAGTTTGGGGCATGCAAACGGCATTCCACGGCAAACTGTCCAAAATCTCTTCAATTTGAGTATAGTTGAGGCGAGTGGAGGCGAAGATGCGGGGGTTTTCGCGCACAGCGCTGGGTGTGGTCATCCAACCTCGGGTGTTGCGCCGCACAGCGTGACATTTTGGACACGGCCGCGTCGAAGCCAATAGGAGACAGAACGGGAGTTAGCAGCGCGGCAGCAGCCGGTTTATGCAGGACGCAGCCGGAACGGCCGGGGCCCGGGTGAGTCCCGAGGTGGATTCGCTGGTTCGGGCAGCGCAGCGCGGGGACCAGGACGCCTTCGAGCAATTGGTTCGCGCCTACGACCAAAGTGTGCTTCGGCTCGCCATGAACCTGTTGCGCTCGCCGGAAGACGCGCGCGACGTGTACCAGGAAGCGTTCCTGCGGGTGTACCGGAACCTGCACTCGTTTCGCTTCGACTGCAGCTTCCACACCTGGCTGTACCGCATCGTGACGAACATCTGCCTGGACCAGTTGCGCAAGCGAAAGGTGCGGAAAGAGGAGCCGGCGGTAGTGGAGACCTCCGAAGGCGCGCTGGACCGGACCGAGGGGTTCGAGGAAGAATCGGCGGCGGCGAATCCGGAGCGCGTGACGTGGAACCGGCAGTTAGGGCAACGGATCGACGACGCGTTGGAGGAGTTGACTCCGCGCGAGCGGATGGTTTTTGAGCTGCGCCATTATCAGGGTTTGCGGTTGCGCAACATCGGCGAGATTCTGGGCACCAGCGAGGAAGCGGCGAAAAACTGCTTCTTCCGCGCCACGCAGAAGATGCGCACGCTATTGGGAGACTTAGTATGACTTGCGATGCGGTGCGGAAGCTGATTCCGCTGTATTACTACGGCGAACTGACGCCGGAGGAAGAAGACCAGGCCGAGGCGCACGTCCACGAATGCGCCGCCTGCGCGCGCCAGATGGAGGCGGCGCGGACGCTCGCGGGGGCGCTCGACCGGCGGCGGATGGAGGCGCCGGCTTCCCTGCTGGCCGATTGCCGGGCGGACCTCGCGGCGGCGGTGCGCGGCGCGGCCGTGGAACCGGCGTGGAGGCTGTGGCTGGCAGCGGCCGGCGCCACGCTGGCCGGCTTCACGCGCTGGAGCCAGCCACTGGGCGCGGCGGCGCTCATCGCAATTGGCTTCTTCGCTGCCAGACTGGTTCCGGCGGGCTTGGGCGTTTCCTCAGCGTCGCTGGCCCCATCGGAGGGAGTGTTCGTCAATGTGCGCTCGGCGCAGCCGGACAGCTCCGGGCGGGTGAGGATCGCGTACGACGAAACGACACGGCGCGAAGTCTTCGGACCCATTGACAAGCCGGAGATTCAGAAGTTGCTGCTGGTGGCGGCCCAGGAAGAGGACGATCCCGGCGTGCGGGTGGAATCGGTCGGGCTGCTCAAGGAACGCGCCGGTTCCGACGAGGTGCGCGATGCGCTGATGAACGCCCTGCTGCACGATTCCAACCCGGGCGTGCGGCTAAAGGCGCTGGAAGGCTTGAAACCGCTGGCTGCGAAGCCGCCGGTGCGATTGGCGCTGTCCCAGGCGCTGCAGTTCGACGACAATGACGCGGTGCGTATGCAGGCGGTGGATTTGCTGACGGCGCGCCGCGACGAGGCCATGGTGGGCGTGCTGCAAAACCTGGTGCAGAAGGAAGACAACAGCTACGTGCGGCTGAAGTGCGAAAAGGCCCTCAAGGAAATGAATGCGTCGATCGGCACTTTCTGAGCTTTCGGCCGTGACATGCGGTGCATTACGTTGCGGACCGCTCCCTATGGTCGCGGCTCCGTTCGCGCATCGGAGCCGCGACCATAGGGAGCGGTTTCGTTTCAAGAGGACTGAATTCAGCGACCTTTGATGGACAGAACTAAAACGTCGGAATTTCGGAAGAGCTTGGCTAGCGCAATGGCTTTGCTGGCGTTGCTGCCGCTGGGCGGAGCTTGCCAGGAACCACGCAATGCCCCGCTGGAGCGGGAACCGGGCGGCTGGGCGCTGACCTATCGGGGAAGCGTGCCTGCGGCGCGGACGCTGCGCATCAATGGGTCCGGGCCGGTTACTTTGGAAGGTGGCACTGCGCAGACGTTCCTTTACACCGTGCGGCTGAGCGTGGCGGCGCGCTCCGAGGCCGAGGCGCGCAGCATGCTGGCTCGCGCGCCGCTCGAAGTGAAGCGCGGCGAGATCGTGATTCTGACGGCGCCGGGCGGCGCGGTGCGGGCGCGGATGGTGGTGAAAGCGCCGGCTCTCGGTATGGCCAGGATCGTCGACTCCGATGGCGCCGTGGATGCCACCGGAATCGAAGGCGAGCTGGACGTGGAATCGCGCATCGGCGAAGTGACCGTGGACCGCATTGGAGGCCCCTGCACGGTGACCACGGGCGGCGGCGATGTGCACGTGGGCGAAGTGCGCGGGAAGCTGCGGTGCCTGACCGGCGGCGGCAGAATCACCTTGCGGACGGCGCGCGGCGAAGCGGTGCTCGAAACATACGGCGGCGATATCGTGGTGGGCGATGCGGACCGGGGCGTGCGCGCGCAGACCGCGGCCGGCAACATCCGCGTCCATCAAGCGGGCGGCGCGGTGACCGCCATCACGGGCGGCGGCGAAGTTGTGATCGAAAAGGCCGGCGGCGCGGTGACGGTACGCAACCTGGCGGGGCCGGTCCAACTGGGCGCGGCGCTGGGCGGATTCGAGTGCCAGTCCGCTTCGGGCGGCATCCGTTTGACCGGCGTGACGGGGCCGATGCGCGTTTCCACTTCGCTCGGCAGCATTGTGGCCGACCTCGACGGCGCGCATTTGGCCGATTCGTTTCTGGCGACCACCGGTGGTGACATTACGGTGCTCATCCCGTCTAACCTGGGTGTGACGATTCACGCGGACAACCGGATGGCGGATACGCTGCGGCGGATCGTCTCCGACTTTCCGGCGATTCCGGTGTCGCGCATGGGCAGCCGCGTGGTGGCGCAAGGCGCCGCCAACGGCGGTGGACCGCTGCTGCGCATATCCGGCGCGGGCGGCACGATATACATCAAACGGCGATAGACGATAGGCGATCAAGCGATAGACGCGAGGTGTAGCATGACGACGAAATGGATGTGGGCAGTTGCGTTGCTTGCCGGTGGCGCGGTGGCGCCGGCTTCGTGGGCGCAGAATCCGGCGCCACGGGGACACGGGGCCACCATGGTGGTGGGCAGCGGCAGCTATCTGGGCGTGGGCGTGCTGGACGTGGATGCCGAGCGCGCCAAGGCGCTCAAGCTCAAGGAAGACCGCGGCGTGGAAGTCAGCAGCGTGACCGAGGGCGGCCCGGCCGACAAGGCCGGCATCAAACAAGGCGACGTGGTGCTGGAATACAACGGCCAGCCAGTGGAAGGCATGACGCAGTTTCAACGGCTGGTGCACGAGACGCCCGCCGGGCGCGAGGTGAAGGTCGAAGTATGGCGCAACGGCGCCTCACTCACTTTGACGGCGACGGTAGAGACGCGCAAGGGGTTTTCGCTGGAATCGCCTAACCTGGACATCAACGTATTCGGCAATCCGCCAACATATCAAATGCCTTCCATGCCGGGGATGCAGGGGATGCCGGAGTTCGACATGCCGCACATCATGACCATCATGCCATCGCGCCGGCTGGGAATCGACGGTGAAGGGCTGGGAGACGAGCCGCAATTCGCCGAATTCCTGGGCGTGAAAGAGGGCGTTCTGGTGAAATCGGTGGCGAAGAATTCCGCCGCCGAAAAGGCCGGTATCAAAGCCGGCGACGTGATCACCAAAATCGGCGACACGCCGGTCTCGAGCTCGCACGATATCACGGGCACGCTGCGCGCCAACCGCCAGAACCAGACCTTCATCGTCACCGTGGTGCGGAACAAGAAAGAAATGCAAATCACGGTGACGATCGAAGACCGCACCGGCCAAAACGCCACGAGCGCCGCGGCGCAGTGCTGAGGCGGCGAGCGGGTTCGGCTGGGTAGTCGGTTGAAGCAACCGCTCCCTGACGGTCGCGGCTCCGATGCGTTCTCTGATGCGTTCGGAGCCGCGACCGTGAGGGAGCGGTTGCAGGAATTGAATCCTCGCCTATCCCTGCTTCGCCGCCTTCCCCGCCGGCAGGAAGCGGTTGATGAAGCTGGTGTCGAATTTGCCGGCCTGGAAATCGGGGTCGGCCAGGATGCGCTGGTGCAGCGGAATCGAGGTGTGAATGCCCTCGATGACGAACATGTCGAGCGCGCGGCGCATACGCGCTATCGCCTCGGCGCGGTCGTTGCCATAAACAATCAGCTTGGCCACCAACGAATCGTAGTACGGCGGAATCACGCAGTCGGTGTAAGCCCAGGTGTCGACACGCACGCCGATGCCGCCGGGAAGATGGAAGCCGGTGATGCGGCCGGGCGAGGGCGCGAAGGTTTCCGGATTCTCCGCGTTGATGCGGCATTCGATGGAGTGGCCGCGCAGCGTGACCGGACCGGACAGGATCTGCGGCAGCGTCTCGCCCTGCGCGATGCGGATCTGGCTTTTCACGATATCCACGTTGGTGACGAACTCGCTGACCGGATGCTCCACTTGCACGCGGGCGTTCACTTCGATGAAGTACAGCTTGCCGGTCTCGTCCATCAGGAACTCGACCGTCCCCGCGTTGGTATAGCCGGCCGCCTGAATCGCCTTGCGCAGCGCCGCCGAAATCTCCGCGCGCTGCGCGTCGGTGACCACCGGCGAGGGCGATTCCTCTATCAACTTCTGGTGACGCCGCTGGATGCTGCATTCGCGCTCGCCCAGGATCTCGACGTTGCCCTGGTCGTCGGCCAGAATCTGAAACTCGATATGGCGCGGCTTGGCGATGAATTTCTCGAGGTACACGTCGGCCGAGCTGAAGGCGGCGCCGGCTTCCTGCTGCGCCTGGGCGAACAGCGCGGGCAGATCCTTGGCGTTATTGACGACGCGCATGCCGCGGCCGCCGCCGCCCGCCGAAGCCTTCAAAATTACCGGGTAGCCGATTTCCTCCGCCAGCAGCAGAGCCTCTTCCGGGCTGGCCAGCACGCCCGGCGAACCGGGCAGCACCGGAACCCCCATCTCGCGCATGAAGGCGCGCGCCTGCTCCTTGACGCCCATCAGCCGAATCACTCGGGGCCGCGGGCCGATGAACCGGATACCCGAGGTCTCGCAGACTTCGGCAAACCCGGCGTTCTCGCTCAGAAACCCGTAACCGGGATGGATGGCGTCCACGTTGGTGACTTCGGCCGCGCTGATGATCGCGGCCACGTCCAGGTAGCTGCGCGCGCTCTTGGCCGGACCGATGCAGATGGCCTGGTCGGCGTAGCGCACGTGCGAACTGTAGCGGTCGGCTTCCGAATACACGGCTACCGTGTGGATGCCCAGCTCCTTCGACGCCATGATGACCCGGACCGCAATTTCGCCGCGGTTGGCGATGAGTATTTTCTTAAACGGCACGGATGGCAAACAACGCCTCCCCGTACTCCACCGGCTGCCCGTTCATCACCAGCCTGCTTTCCACGATGCCCGAGGTCTCGCATTCGATCTCGTTCATCAGCTTCATGGATTCGATGATGCAGAGCACCTTGCCCGGCTGCACCTTCTCGCCCAGGCGCACGAAAGGCGGCGCGCCCGGCGACGGACATTCATAAAAGGTGCCGACAATGGGCGATTTCACCAGTGTCAGGTTGGCGTCGACGGCTTTGTCGCGCTCCTGGGGCTCTGGCGGCGAGGCCGGAGCCGTGGGCGCGGGAGCCACCGCCTGAACCGGCCCCGCTGGCGCGTAGGCTGGCGCCGCCAGCACGATTTCCTGCGGGGCAAACGCCGCGCGGCGGATTCGCACGCGGTTGTCGCCGCGCTGCACTTCCAGTTCGGCGATCCCGGTTTCCGACGCCAGTTGGATCAGCTCTCGTATTTCGTCAACAGTCATCTTTCGATAGCTTAGCATCCCGGCTGGCGGCCGGACGGAGAGCGGCGGCCGGAGTGGGGCAGGCGCTTCCGCCTGCCAACCCGCATGTGGCGCGACGGTTGGCAGGCGGAAGCGCCTGCCCCACCTTCCAACCGTGTTATCGTAGCAATCGCGCGCGGGGCCGCTTCGGCTCCGTTTGCAACTGTAGATGCCGATTTACGCGTTGACAATCCTGGTGAGCGCTTTTCTGCTGTTCCAGGTGGAACCCGTGATCGGCAAGATCATTCTGCCCTGGTTCGGCGGCTCGGCGGCGGTCTGGACGGCCTGCCTGCTGTTCTTCCAGGTGGCGCTATTGGCCGGTTACCTGTACGCGCACGCCCTGGTCCGCTATTTCAAGCCTCGCGCACAGGCGGCGGTGCACCTGGGGCTGCTCGCCATCAGCCTGCTCACGCTGGCGGTGTACCCGAGCGCCGGCCTGAAACCTTATGCTACGGGCGATCCGACGTGGAGCATTCTGCTTCTGCTGGGGCGCACCATCGGGCTGCCCTTCTTCCTGCTCTCGACCACCGGGCCGCTGGTGCAGGCGTGGTACGCGCGCCGCTTCGCGGGGTCGATGCCTTACTGGCTGTATGCGCTCTCCAACGCCGGTTCCATGTTCGCGCTGCTGAGCTATCCGTTTCTGATCGAGCCGGTGTTCACCACGCATGAACAGGCGCGCATGTGGTCGTGGGGCTACCTGGCGTTCGCGGTGGTGTGCGCAGCGGCGGCGCTGGGCTCGCGGGCGGCGCGGGATCGGGCGCCGGAGGAAGCCGGAGCCGGGAAACCCAGCCGGCGCCAGTATACGCTGTGGCTGGCGCTGCCGGCCTGCGCCTCGGCGCTGCTGCTGGCGGCGACCAACCACATGTCGCAGAACGTGGCTGCGGTGCCGTTCCTCTGGATACTGCCGCTCAGCCTTTATCTGCTGAGTTTCGTCCTGTGCTTCGCCGGCCACGGCTGGTACCGGCGCAATCCTTATCTGCAGTTGCTGGCGGTGGCGCTGGGCTCGATGGCGTACGCGGCGGCTGCGGGAAACCTGCCCATCCTGCCGGTGCTGGTTCTGTTTTCATTCGGGCTGTTCACCTGCTCGATGGCGTGCCACGGCGAACTGGCTGCTTTGAGGCCGCAGCCCCGGCTGCTGACGCACTTCTACCTGACGATTGCGGCCGGAGGGGCGCTGGGCGGTCTGGCGGTCGGCCTGGTGGCCCCGCATGTGTTCAACGGGTATTATGAGATGCCGCTGGCGCTGGTGGGCTGCGCAGCGCTTATCCTGACGGTGCTGAAGACGGATCCGTCGCTCGAGTGGTTCCGGCGCTGGACGCAGCCGGCGCCCATCGCGACTTTGGCGCTGACGCTGGCGCTGGCCGTGTATGTCGCCATCGCATGGGAGCAGTCGATGAGCGGCGTCCGCTTACGGGTGCGCAATTTTTACGGCGAATTGACGGTGAAAGACAGCGATCCGCCGGCTTCGATCATGGCCGTGCGCACGCTGACGCACGGCACCATCACCCACGGCAACCAATTCCTGAACCTGGCCAAGCGCGATCTGCCCACCACCTACTACGGCCGCTCGACCGGCGTGGGACTGGCGATTCGCGACCGGGGTAAGGGCCGGGCGGTGCGGGTCGGCGTGATCGGCCTCGGCACCGGCACGCTGGCGGCTTACGCGCGGCAAGGCGATTATTACCGGTATTACGAGATCAACCCTCTGGTAGTGCGGGTGGCGAGCAGCGAATTCACGTTTCTGGCGGACTGCCAGGGCAAACTCGACGTTGCAATGGGCGATGCGCGGCTGTCCCTGGAGCGCGAGCAGCCGGAAAACTTCGACGTGCTGGCGGTGGACGCGTTTTCGGGCGACGCCATTCCGGTGCACCTGCTCACGCGCGAGGCGATGGATCTTTACTTCCGGCATTTGCGCCCGGACGGCATCCTGGCGGTGCATATTTCCAATCGCCACCTGGACCTGCTGCCGGTGCTCGAGGCCGAAGCGCGCTCAAGCGGACGCAGGGCGCGCGTGGTGGACACCGAGGATGACGACGAAGCGGGGGTGTTTGCGGCCACCTGGGTGCTTGTGGCCGCGCCGCCCGGCGACTTCGACAACGAGATTCGCGCCAATTCGAACCCCATTTCCCGGGCGCGGCGGGTGCGTTTGTGGACCGACGATTACAGCAACCTTTTCCAAATCCTGAAATAGACGTACAATGATAAGTGCCGCGTCCGTCCCTCCCCCTAGAGTTCCGGATTTTGAGATTTGCAAGTAGTATGTTTCAGCACAAATTGTGCTACACACTTTCGATAAGGTTCGCAGGAGATATCATGGACGCCGTTTTTGCCGCACTCAAGAAGACCGCAATCGTTCTCTCCCTCGCCCTGTTGGCCGCGATGCCGCGGCTGGCTCAGGCCAGTGCACCGAGCTTTACGAGCCCAACCAGCAGCACGATTGTCACACTGGCGAATGGGGCGGGTTCGGTGACCGTAACCGGATCCGCAGATTCGGGCATCCCCCCGACGCTGATCACCTTCATGGTGGAGGTGAATTACCAGAACGGCGATCGGCCTTGGCTTGACATTGGCAGCGACCCCACTGCCGGCCCCGGCGGCCTTTGCAACGGCGGATACGGAAGCAATTGGACGTACCAGACGAACCCCACGCCGGTCGTTTTAAATATGGGCCCCGGCTGTTCCGCGGGGGCGCTATCGCTGGGCCTTCACACCGCGACGGTGACGCTGTTGCCCACGGAGCCGGCGGGAGTAAGCTCGGTAACATTCACGGTCCAATACAACACCAATGGCAGCGGAGGTGGAACGCTGGTGTCGACGCCGTCCAACCTGAGTGGAAGCAACCAGTTGACCGCGCCGGTGGGCGCCCAGGTGGCGACCACCGTTAATCTGTCCACCACCAGCTCTTCGACGATCAGTTTCACCACGTCTGCCGGGGGTGCGAGCTGGCTGACGATCGGGGCCAGCACGAACCAGGTGAGCAATACGGCACCCACTTCGCTGACCTTCACTGCCACCGCGGCAGGCCTTACGGCAGGTACCTATACCACGACCGCAGCGGTGAACTACGGCAGCGGCCAGACGCTGCCCATTAACGTGACGTTCGTTGTGACCGCGAGTGGGGTCAGCTTCAATCCCAGCCCGCTGGCCTGGACGTACTCGAACAGCGCCCTGTCCCCTGCCGGCGCGACAAGCGTAAGCTTGACCACGCCGAATAACGATTCATACTCCGCCGCGGTCGGCTATCCGAGCGGGGCGACCGCGACCAACTGGCTACAGGTGAACAACGGCGCTAGCGCGAGCGGGCTTGGCAACGGCAGTGTGTTTTCGGTTTCGGTGGTCAACTACACCACCCTGGCCGTCGGCACTTACACCGGAAACATAACGGTGACCGACGTCAACAATACCGCCATCTCCGCCGTCCTCGGCGTGACCCTGACGGTGTCGGGTTCGACCTCGGGCGGCTTGACGATTTCGCCTAGTCCGATCAGCCTGAGTTCCACCAATAGCTACGAATCGTTCGTGACGGTGAGCAGCGTCTCCGGCGGCGCGTTCACAGCGACGCCTTCCACCAATTGGCTGAGCGTGTCGCTGAGCGCGAACAGCATCGTGGCCGGCGGGCAGGCCTATATGACCGTGACCGCCAACACCAGCCTGAGCGGATCGGGTACGTTCACCGGCAACATCACGGTTCAGGTGGGATCGGTGACCCAGCAGGTGAGCGTGAACCTGACGGCGGGCAGCGGCTCCGGCGGGACTAGTTCGGGGTACGTGGCGCCGACCGTGCTGAACTTCGTGGCGCAATCGGGAAGCTCCGCCATAACGCAGCAGGTCATCTTCGCGGGCGCCGGAGGCTTCACGATCGACAATTCGCCGGAATATAGCTCCAACGGCACGGCGTGGCTGGAGACATCGCAATTCGAAGGAAACATGAGCACGCAAGGCACGGCGGTCACGATCTACGCCATTCCCAAGTATCTGGCGCCCGGAACGTACACCGCGACCGTATTCTTGGGGCTCTCGCCAAACGGTGTGCCGCTGACGTCCCCTCCTTCGCTGCAGGTGACCTTAGTCGTCACGTCGGGCGAGACGCTGGTGGGCAGCCCAAGCACGGTATTGTTCAATAACGGCGAGGCGTCGCAGAGCGCGCCGATTCAGATCACGGCCAGCGGCAGCACCGCGCTGCCGATTAGCGTGACAACCGATGCACCCTCCTGGATCAGCACGACGGTCCAAGGTGGCGCCGCCAACACGCCGGCCACCGTCCTGGTGACGGCCAACTCAACCTCGCTGTCCAACGGTTTATACTGGGGCAACGTTATCGTCACGGGAGGAAGCGAGCAGCCGCTCTATGTGCCGGTGGTTCTGGTGGTTTCGGGGGCGATCAATCCGAGCGGTTTGACCCTCAGCGCGTCATCGATGACCTTTGCCGCGGCGGTGGGCGGCAGCGCGCCCGCTCAGTCGTTGGCGGTCAGCTCCAGTCCTTCCGGCACGGTGTTTACGGCGGCGATTTCGGTGAACACGCCGTCTGGCGGCAATTGGCTTTCGATTACGCCCAGCAGCGGCAACCTGACCACCCCTCAGAACCTGACGGTGACCGTGAATACGTCCGGGTTGGCGGCGGGAACTTACAGCGGCGATATCGGTCTGACCGCCAACGGCGCGACCTTGACCGTGCCGGTGAACCTGGTGGTCGGCAGCACCGGCTTGGCCGGCAACATCACGCTGAGCCCTTCCACGCTGAGCTTCTCGGCGGTGAGCGGGGGCGCCGAGCCGGCCAGCCAGACGCTGACGGTATCGAGCGCAGCCGGGTCCGCGGGTGTTGGGTTCACGGCGGCAGCCTCGAGCACCGGCAATTGGCTGTCGGTCAGCCCGACCTCTGGGACGACGCAGGCCAATCTGTCCGTTTCGGTGAACCAGGCCAACCTGAGTGCCGGGAATCACACCGGCACCATCACGGTCACGCCGACAGGTGGCACCGCCCAGGAGGTGCAGGTGACCATCAACGTGGTGAGCCAGCCGGGGGTAACCGTGAGCCCCGGGTCGCTCAGTTTCAGTTTCCAGGCCGGCAGCGGCGGCTCCGTGACGCCGGGGCAATTGACCGTGACCGCGAGCGGCGGCACGGCCAGTTTCCAGGCCAGCGCCAGCAGCTCGGGCAACTGGCTTTCGGTAACGCCGACATCCGGGTCCACGTCTACGTCGGCCACGCTGACGGTGCAAGTGAACCCGGCGGGGCTCGCGGCCCAGACGGCGCCCTATACGGGCACCATCACGATCGCCGGGGTGAACGGCACGGAGGGATCGGCCACGGTGAATGTTACGCTGACCGTGAGCGCTCCGCTGCCCACCATAACGGCGGTGCTGAACGCTGGCAGCTACGCGAGCGGGCCGGTTTCGCCGGGTGAGATCGTGTCTATCTTCGGAACCTCGATTGGCCCCACGAATCCAGCCACCCTGACGCTGGATTCAACCGGCAGGGTTTCGACCTCGATCGGCGGGGTTACGGTTAGCTTCAGCGGCTATCTGGCGCCGCTGACTTACGTCGGCGCAACCCAGATCAACGCCATCGTGCCCTATGGGCTCTCGGGGAACAAGGAGCCTTTCGTGGAGGTGCAGTTCGCCGGGCAGAGATCGAACGACTTCGGCCTGCAGCTCGCGACCTCCGCGCCGGGAATCTTCACGCAGAACTCCAGCGGCACCGGTCCGGGCGCCATTCTCAATGGCGATAGCACCGTCAACACCAAGGGGAACCCGGCAGCCCCGGGCAGCATTATTCAGATTTTCCTGACCGGGGAGGGGCTGACCACTCCCGCCCAAGCCACCGGAGCGGTAACTACGGTGAACACCTCCGGTTCCGGGCCTTTAACGCCGGCGCCACAGCTCGCGGTATCGGTGTTAATCGGCAACCTGCCCGTGCAGACGACCTTCGTCGGCGAAGCGCCGGGCTTGGTGGCCGGCGTGTTGCAGATAGACGCGGTAGTGCCGCCCACAACGGGCGCCGGCGCGATCCCGATCACCGTGCAAGTGGGCAAGCAGATCAGCCAAAGCGGCGTGACGGTGTGGGTGCAATAGGGCAGACGGTATCGTAACGCCGGCGGTGTTGTCTTGCCGCCGGTGTGGGTTGAGCTGTGTATCGCCCCGATTGTGCATCGCCCCGATAATGGCCTCATCAGGGCCGGGTATGCCCCCGGCCCTGCGTCGGCACGAGTGCCGACACTATCTAGTCGGCAACTCTCCGCGCAACCCCGGAGAGAGCCCCGTTCCTCGCAGTATTGGCCATTTCCCGCGAGTCCAGGGGGCAGGGAGTTAACTGGAAGAAATGGGGCTGCTGGCGGCGAAGAAGCTGGGCCTCACGCAGGTGCCCGTCCACGTCGCCGACAATCTGACGCCGGCCCAGGTCAAAGCGTATCGCCTCATGGACAACCGAAGCCACGAGGAGGCCCAGTGGGACATCGAGCTTCTTGGGTGTACCCGGAGGATCGCTCTATGGAGCCGCTGCGGATGGGAGCCAGCGCCTCCAGCTCACCTGGCCTCCCCTAGCAGCACAGATGCCTCACTGGTCTCCCGAGGGGAAACTAATTGCCTTCATCGGAAACTTCGCAGATGGACCGGCGCGGATTTGCATGACCGGCGTTGATGGCAGCGGGCTCCGGCAGGTAACCAACGGGGAGAGCGGGAGGGCCGGTGACTGGGATCCGTCCTGGTCGCCAGACCGGGAGTCGCTTGCCTTCGGCACACTTGGCTTTGGAGCCAGCTGGGACAACTCTCCCAGCCAAGCGTTCATCCGTGTGCTTGACCTGAAGACAAACCGTGTCTCGATTCTGCCGGGCTCTGAGGGAATGTGGTCTCCCCACTGGTCGCCAGACGGATCCGTGATTGCTGGCCTTTCGGCGGGACTAGCCAGGCTCATGCTGTACGACCTCCGGACGCGGAAGCAGACCAGCTTGTCGATCAACACTGCGGATCCGAGAACTGGAGCTGGGACGGCGAATTTCTAAATCTTGCCGGTGAGGGGATTTGCCGGGTGCGGATGCGCGACCGGAAGGTGGAACAAGTTGCGAAACTGAACGACGTCCGGGTAGCAGGGTGGGGCTGGTTTGCGGCCGCTCCAAACAATTCACTCATCACCGCAGTCGAAGCCGGAACTGAGGAGATCTATGCCCTGGAATGGGAGTTGCCGTAAGTATCAGGATTGGCCAGGTCTTCTCACGTGCGTGGGTCGTTTCGTGGGTGGCTAGATCATGACGTTGCCCCTTACTGTTGGGAGCATTCTAGAGGGGCACTTTCGGCGAAGAATCGCGGCGGCACAGTTGACAAGACTTAAGAAGGGCCAGAGCCCCGCGCTCTGGCCCCCGGTTGACCCCGTGGCACATTACCGTGTCGTATCGGTGACAGTGATAGGAATCAGTTGTGTGACTTCCCGCTCTTCGGTGGCGGTTCCGTGCTTAGGTGCGTGCGGCGCATAGTAAAGGACCACGCCGACATCCGGCAAGCGGATTTCGCGCACCGTGCTGCCGCTCTTGTCGCCATAGATCACCAGCGCGTCCGGGCCCGCCGCCGCCAGATTGTGACTCTGCGGCTGCAGCCGCGCCACCACTTTTCCGTTTTGCATTAGCTGCAGCGTATCGTCGCTTCTCACTCCCTCCAGGCTGAAGGTGTAGTCGCCCGGCTGCAAGGTCGCCATGCCCCAGCTAACCTTGGTTGGCAGTGAGAATCTCCCTTGGAACGATTGAGCGTTCGCAACTCCGGCGGCCAGGCAAGATACAAGAGCGCCCAGCGCCAAGGTACGAAGCAGTGTGTTGTTTCGAATGAACTTCATGACGAACCTCCTCATGTTCGTTGTCAGGCCGACCTTAAGTTGCCTGCATCCAGCAATGCGCAAACGGGTACGGGTAAGGTTAAGGCAGGCAAGAAAAACTTAAGAGGATCGTCTTACCGTGACAACTCGTGCATGAGCCAAGCGCGAGCGAGTCTCCAATCGCGCTTGACACTTACCGGGGAGATCTTCAGCACTTCGGCGGTTTCCTTCACGCTCAGGCCGCCGAAGAAACGCAGTTCCACCACTTTGGCCTTGCGGACATCGAACCGCGCCAAGGATTCGAGCGCCTCGTCCAGATCCACCAATCGGCTGTCCAGTTCGGGCAGGGCGTCGATCGATTCGTTCAGATCCAGTCGCGCCACCCCACCCCCGCGCTTGCCAGACCCGCGGGCTCTAGCCGCGTCCACCAGGATGCGCCGCATGATCTGGGCGGAAATAGCAAAGAAATGGGCCCGGTCCTGCCAGTGTACGCCGGTGACATCCACCAGGCGCAGGAAAGCTTCGTTGACCAGGGCGGTCGCTTGTAGGGTGTTCCCTGGTTTTTCCCGCTGCATGTAGTGCCGGGCCATGCGGCGCAGCTCTCCGTAGACCAGCGGCATCAACTGCTCCAACGCGGCGGGGTCGCCGCCACACCAAGCTTGCAGTAAGCCCGTGACTTGCGCCGTTCGAGAATCCACCCATCGGAATTATAGCCGCTGCATGGACAAATCGGGCGGCAATTATACGTGCCAAAGGCCATGGGATTTCGGGTTTTGGAGTGCTATGATTCGCCCAGGCTGCCCATGGATCTAGCCCGCTGGAAACGCGTCGAGGAGATCTACCACGCCGCGGCGGAGCGGAAGCCGGAAGAATGGGTGGCATTTCTTGTGGGGGCTTGCGGCGGGGATGAAGAACTGCAGGACGAGGTGGAAACCCTGCTGGCGCAGCCGTCGGCGAAAGGCTTGCTCGACCGGCCCACGTGGGTGCCTGGGGCAGGTGGCGGGGACATGCCTTCGGGCGCGGCCCGGCCAGCCGTCGGGCAGCGGGTCGCGCACTACGAGATTCAGCAGAAGCTGGGCGAAGGCGGCATGGGGGCTGTGTACCGCGCCTACGACTACCAACTCCGCCGGCCGGTGGCGCTTAAGATCCTTCCACCGGAGTACCACGCCGGAGATGGGAGAGCGGACGGCCATGGCGCACTCGCGTCGAGGATGTACCGGGCCGCAGCTCCCGCCAGCGGGTTTCGGATGCTGCACACGTTTGAGTGCGACCCCCCGAAAGTCGTGATGGGTTTAGGAAAGGCCGTCGCTCCTTGGCGTTGGCCGTTTGGTCGTATCCCGCCCTACGCGCGGATGTGGACGCGAGCCGGATCGCCAGACTTTCGGCTCCTACGCCGGCGCACGCGGGCCCTCGGTCGAGAGCTTCCCTGCCGGAAGACAGTGTCCGATATTGATGCTATGAAAGCGCTGCGGCGAGGTTTTGCGTACACTGCAAGCAAAACCTTGGAAAGGAGCCTGCAGCAATATGGAACAGTTTATCGGATGCGATGCACACAAACAGTTTTCCGTGT
>Ga0326728_10003919_pt1 | contig 45042 bp, 30 predicted proteins | sample MB3enrmetagenome_FD_207602 | JGI IMG/M metagenome (GOLD analysis project Ga0326728, IMG submission 207602) | Lab enriched peat soil microbial communities from McLean, Ithaca, NY, United States - MB31MN | ecosystem: Environmental > Terrestrial > Soil > Wetlands > Peat | place: USA: New York...
CGAGGATAGGTGTGTCAATCGCGGAGCATGCTCAACAAAAAATCCGCTTGACACCACATCAAGGTTTCAGAGATGCGCAATCCGGCATTCGAGGCATTTGCGCGGTAAGTGCCGCGGACCCCAAAGTGGGGGTGCGCTACGATTGCTGAGCATTGTTGCCGCAAAGCGCGCGTTTATTCGCCATGCGCGCCGTAAGCCATGAACCGCTCTTTCTTGAATTGTTCCCATTGGGCGGGCTGATACTGGTCTTTGGGGATGAAGACCTTGTGGAGAAAGGCGATGCCCAGTTGGGCTTCGTCGATTTCCGCGTCCTTTTGGGGGAGGTAGTCAAAGACGCTGCGGTTCGCGCCGTAATACGCGCAGAGCCACACGCCCTCGGCGTTTTCCACGGCGTACAGAGCGCACACCATGGGAAAGGGGCGCGTGGCATCCACGGATACCTTCACGACCGAGTCGATGATCTTACCGGCCGCGCGCGGGGCCGCCGCGATGGGGGAAGCAGGTGTGGAAGCCATGATGGACCTCACGCTCAAAACGCCAACCCGGGGCGAACGGAGAAGGAATTCCTCCGCAAGGAAACATACATCGAGCCCGGGAAGAGCGTCAATGCATTTTGGATTTTAGATTTTGGATTGGGGATTCGGTGAGCATTGCCGCCGAACTAGACGTAGGGGGAGGGCTTGCCCTCCTCCCATATTGATGGTCGCCCATCGCCAAAGGGTAGGGCAAGCCCGACCCCTACGAAGGAGGCGTGGTCCCTAATCCAAAATCCCCTCACATGGCGCCGGAGGTTTTCAGTTCAATCACCAGCATCCGGCCGTCGGTTTTCCAGGTGCCCCCCGTCGCCGTCTTTCCTTCGGAAAGGGGATTGGGGCGGGTCACCAGTTGTTCGGCAGCCACCATGCCCCCGGCCATCAGGTCGGCGCCAACTTTGCTGCGTTCCACATCCAACTCGGCATCGATGGCGTGGGAGATCACCCCGAGGTGCACATCCAGGCCAATATCGTGGGTCGACGCGCCAATCCATATCTCGCGGCCGTCCGCGGTGGTGGTACCCGTGCGCCACAAGCGCAGGTGATGACGTCTCAAAAAGGTATTCAGCATCTTTTCGAAGGCCAGGTCCTCGGCGCGGCCGAAAAGATAGAGTTGGGAAACCGGGGCCTGTCCGTAGCCCTCGTCGCTGGCCATGGCGCGCACCGTTCCGGCCGCCGACCTGGCGCCCAGCCTCTTTGCCTCGCTCCAACCGGCCTGCTTGAAGGCGGTCAGAATCAGGTCGGAATTTCCCACGACGACCAGATTGAGCGGATCCCCGGGCTTCTTCATCTTGCTTTCCACACGAGTCGGGGCGTCGGCAAGCATTTTCTGGACAGCTTCCGCGAGCGGCGGTGAAATTTCCGCCGCCGCTGCCGGGGGCGAGGTGGAATCCACGGTGAGGGGTTGATCCAAACTCAAAACCAGGTCAGTGCCCGCCGGATAATCGATGGAAGTATCCATCTTGCCGACGGCCTTGCCCGACATCTTCTCCATTTCGCTGCCCGCGGATCCCAATTTATCCAACATGGTATCCATGCGTCCCACGGCCGCATCCTTCTCCAGGACACCCTGAATCGTCCCATCCTGAAGGACCGCTTCCCGCGCGTTCTCCACCTCCACAAGATGCGCGGTCAAGTTGAGGGTGGGATGACCGGGTATGGCCAATTGGGTGAAGCGGATCAGCAGGCGGGCATGGTCGGTGGGATTAGAGGTAGGGATCAGTTTCTCAATCGTCCCGCTTACTTCCGCTCCGATCGGAACCAGAACCCCCTGGTCGCTGGTGGCTTGGCGCACCACGCGGGCCGTGACCGGTTGATTGAGGTGCGAAGTCCTGGTGCTGATGGGCGCCTCCAGCCGAACGTAAAGCCTTGTGGCCTCGGCCAGAGTGTTAGGGGCATCCGCCCGCGAATAGCCACGCTCGGGGAGGCCCAAGGTGGCCGCCAAGACCGTGAAACAAAAAATGATACAAACGAGGGATGGACAGAAACGGGGTGGCGCTCCCGACGGGAATCGGGACGCTCGTGGGGAAGCTAAGGGAGTGCTCAGGGGTCGGTGTCTCAAGGTCCACCTCAGAGTATATTGTTTGGTCACATGACGGGGAGGAACCCCGGCATCTTCCCAGGGTCTGCCCCATCCAATGAAGCGATTAATACATCCGGATGGGTCACAACGCAAGCCAGAACTTGCGTGGCGCCCAACCCGGCCGGGGCGGGGGCGATATTACGGGGGGGCAAAGATGCCTGGGCAAAGTAGGTCGGTTTTGCTGGCCCCGAGGGAGGGAGAAGCGTTGACTTGCACCAACCTGTTGAGTTACGCTTGCCTTGCTGATAAGGCTTTGTTTCTGAAGCCGGTTAGGCCTACGCATGAAAACGGTCTGAAGGCAAAAATTAAAGTGGGTCGGCTTCCGAACACAAAGGCACGAAGGCCGAGGTGTGAAAGCGAGGCATTATGGCCGAAGCACTGACGAAAGCAGGGCGATATCAGATTGTCGGTGAACTGGGCCGCGGTTCAATGGGAGTTGTGTACCAGGGGTTTGACCCCACCATTGAGCGTACGGTGGCCATCAAGACCATGCTCACGGAAGGCCTGTCCCCCCAGGAGTTTCAGGAGTATAAGGCGCGCTTCAAGCGGGAAGCGATGGCGGCCGGAATTCTCGCTCACCCTAACATCATCACCGTTTACGATTTCGGCGAAGACAGCGGCGTCCTCTACCTTGCCATGGAGTTTCTGGAGGGCAAATCGCTGGAAAAAATTGTGCAGGAACAGACCGTCCTGCCCATCGAGACCATATTGCCCATTTACGATCAGGTTTGCAGCGCCCTCGACATGGCTCACCGCAACAAGATCGTGCACCGCGATATCAAGCCGGCCAACATCATGATTTTGCAAAACGGCCTGGTGAAGGTCACCGACTTCGGCATTGCCAAGATGATGGCCATGGGCATGACGCAGGCGGGCCAGATTCTGGGCACGCCGAATTACATGTCTCCTGAGCAAGTGAAGGGCCGCCAGATTGACGGCCGGTCTGACATTTTCTCTCTGGGCGTCATTCTCTACGAGTTGTGTACCGGCGAAAAGCCTTTCGGGGGCCAGAACATAACGACGGTGATCTATAAGATCATCAATGAGAACCCCATCCCCCCGCGCGAACTGGACGCGTCGATCCATGCGGGTCTGAGCTATGTCATCGCCAAAGCGCTCGCCAAGAATGTCGATGAACGCTATCAGACCTGCGGCGAGTTGGCGGAAGACCTGCGGAATTATAAGAATCTGGGCGGCCCCGCCACCGGGCAGGGCACGGTGATGATGCAAGCACCCGCGGCTCCGATGGAAGCGCCCGAGCCTCCCGCGCCAACCCGGTATCAAATGCCGCAACCGCCCGCCCCGCCCCGGCAATCCATTCCGACGATCATCGAGGCGCCTCCGACGAGGGTAACGGAAGTTCCGATTGCCGGTGAGGAGCCTCCCACCACGGTGGACGAGACTCCCATCGCCAGTTCTCTCAACATCCACATGATTCCCCCGCCGGCGCCCCGGCAGCAATCCATCCCGCAGATTGCCTGGGTTATCGGTGCGCTGCTGGTGGTGGCGATCATGGGTGTGATCAGCTACTTCTTTTTCTTGAGGCCAGAAAGCCAAACCAACAACGCGGAAATCTCCCGGCCGGTGGAGAAGGTAACCCAGCCGCAAATTCTGCCGCCCGTGAACCCGACCGCGCCAACACCCGGGACGCAGGCGTCGACCACGCCAGCGACCGGCTCGGGGACGTCGACCACGCCCACGCCTGGACCGGGGACGTCGACCACGCCCACGCCCGCACCGGAGAAACCACCCGCGCCAACGCCCGTGACGCAGACGCCGGTAGCCCCTGCGCCTGCGACACCTTCGCCCAGAACCAAGGAGCCTGCTTCCCGCCTGGCGCCGGCAAAGGTGGGGCAACTGATGGTGAGCGCGAATGTAACCGGGGCGAAGATTTCCGTCGATGGACAGTCGGACCCAAGGTGGGTGACGCCCTATACCATCCCCGACCTTCCTGCCGGGGGGCACAACGTGGTGATTTCCATGGACGGGTACGAGAGTTATCGATCGAGTGTGACCATCGAGGGCGGGCAGACCAGCAACGTGGCGGGGACCCTTTCATCGCCCCGCGCCGAGCTTGACGTGGTTACCTCGCCGGCGGGTGTGGAAGTATTCATTGACGGAAAATCCTATGGACCGAGCCCCGTCAAAGCCACTCTGGCCCCGGGGAATCACACTTATTCGGTGAAACTGCCCGGGGCGGCGCCTTTTGAGAGTAACATCGCGCTCAGGAGCGGGGACATTATCACCAAGAGGCTGTCCGCTGCCGCGGCTGTGACCACAGGGATTGTGGAAGTCCGGACCATTCCGCCCGGCGCCACGGTGCTGGCGGATGGATCGCCGGTCAGCGGGCAGACTCCCACGTCTTTTCGCTTGTCCGTGGGAACTCATATGCTGGTCATATCGCTATCCGGATATCCGCCCGTTCAGCGGCAGGTTACCGTCTCAGAAAACGCGACAACCCCCGTTAATGTGACCCTCACCGGCCAATAACGGGGAGGTCTGTTGCGAAGCAACCATAAATGCTGCGGAGGTTTGATCATGACACGCCGGATAATGCTTGCCATCATTTTGGTACTGTCCTTGACTCCCAGTGCGTGGCCGAAATTCAAAGAGGATGAACAGAAATATCTCGACGACCAATTTAAGGCGGTGCTCGACCAGATGCAGGCGATGGGCAATCAGGTTGCGGCGTTGAACGGACAACTGACGGAAATAAAACAGAATCAGGCGCAACTCCAGGCGGTGATCATTCGTCAACAGCACCAGCTTCAGGACCTGGATGAGATGCTCTCGTCGCTGCGAATCGGCAACGAGGAAAACTTCTCCAAGCTGCGGACGGCGATTGCGGACTTGCGCTCCCAAACCGATAATGCGCTCAGCAAGCTCACCGGCCAGCCCGCGGCGGCGCCCGGCACTACGGCGGCGGTCGGTCCGGGGGCAACTCCCGCCGCTCCCATGCCGTCACGGCCGACGAACCAGGGTTACGTCACGGCGGTGGAAGGAACGAATGTAATGATTGACATGGGGTCCGCGCAGGGCATTCAGCAGGGTTCCCGGTTGGCGGTTTACAAGGCCACCGACCCCAATACGCGGGTGGGAGTCATCGAGGTCACCCAGGTGATCGACACCGGCAACGCACGGGCCCGAATTGTAACCATGAACTCCGGCGTGAAACCGGAATTTTCCGACGTGGTGCGCGTAGAGTAAACAAGACTCTCTTCATGGCTCGATTTGTCATAACCGATCCTTCGGCGCGGACCCAGATCTTCGAGATCACCAGCCCTACGATCAGCGTGGGGCGGGCGGATTCAAATGATCTGGTGCTGCGTCACCCCAGTGTGTCCCGCCACCATGTGCGGATCACTGTGCTTCCCGGCGATATGACCCTGCTGAATGATCTGGGGAGCATGAATGGCACCTTCGTTAACAACGCGCCGATTCAGGAGCACCGGCTTAAGGACCAGGACCGCATCGCGATCGGCATGTATGAATTGAAGTATGAGACATCGCGCGACCGCGACTTGCACATCGAGGCCGGCAGCGGAACGGTGACCGATGTAAAAGGTTTGATGGGCGCGGAAGATATCAGCACGGCCCTGCGACTCACCCCGATTACGGCGGCCGTAGCGGCCGTGCCGGTTCAGGAGCAGTTGAAGGCTCTGGAGAAGGAAAACAACCTCCTGAAATTGCTCCTGGCGGTCGGCAAGACGCTCTCCTCCGTTCTGCTGCCGGATGAAATCATGCACCGGGTTATGGAACTGGTGTTTCAGATGAACAACGTCGAACGGGGCTTCGTCATGCTCCGCGACGAGAAGGAGGGCTTCAAGCCCGCCGTCCTCCTTTACAAAGACGAAGCCCGCAAAGGCCAGGCGCAGGGCGTGGCGCTTTCCACAACGGTGACCGAAAAGCTCATGAATGACCGCGTGCCCCTGTTGATCTATGACGTGGGCACTGACGAGCGCTTTTCCACCAGCCAGAGCCTGCGCATCTCCGGCATCCGCTCCGCCATGTGCGCGCCGTTAATTTACAAAGACCACGTTTTCGGAATCTTCTACGTCGACTGCCTGAGCAAACCCTACGCCTTCAACCAGGAAGAGCTGGGCATTTTTTCGGTCATCGCTGCCGAGGCCGCCATGAGCTTCGACAATGCGCGCTCGCATGAGGAACTGGCCCAACGCGTCGTGGAACGCCAGGCCCTGGAGCGCTTTATGAGCCCCACCATCGTGGAAAAGATTCTCGCCAACCCTGGTGAGATTCACCTGGGAGGGGAAAACCAAACCGTCACCATCCTGTTTTCCGACATTCGGGGTTTCACCCGCATGTCCGAGCACATGGAACCCCATGCCGTGGTGGAATTGCTGAATGAATACTTCTCGGAGATGACGGATCTCATTTTTGAAAGTGGCGGGACGCTCGACAAATACCTCGGCGATGGAATTATGGCGGTTTATGGAGCCCCCATTCCCAAACCCGATGACGCCCTGCGCGCCACCAAGACCGGCATGGAAATGCAGCGCGCCCTGGCCGCTCTCAACCACGATTGGGAGATTCGCGGCCAACAACCCCTGCGCATGGGTGTGGGAGTGAATACGGGCCCGGTAACGGCCGGGAACATTGGCTCCGCCAAGAGAATGGATTACACCGTCATCGGTGACGCGGTGAACCTGGCCTCGCGACTCTGCTCAAACGCAGCCCCGGGGCAGATCCTCGTCTCGGAATCTACCTACTTGCAGTTGAATGGCAAAATACCGGCGCAACGACTGGAAGCCATCCGCGTGAAAGGCAAGGAGACGCCCGTGGAACTCTATGAGGTTCCCTGGAAAGATCCCGTCTCCTAGGGAAGAACCTGCACGGTTCCCCAGTAAGCCGCTCTGGCGCCGGATTATACCGGGAGTCCACACAAAATGTTCTCGCCGCCATCCCATTTTTCACGCTGGGGGCTTGTTGCGCTCAGCGCCTTCATGCTCTGCAAGCTTTCCGCGCCCATCCTCGCCCAACAAGCCGAACCCACCGGCCAGATGCCGGAAGCCATTCGCGACGCCAAGGTCTACAAACTCCCCACGAAGGGAGGTCAACCGGCGCCCAATCCTGGCGTTTACAAAAGTCTCGCCTTCCGGGATATTAACTTTGAGCGTCTGCTGCTTGGTCTCTCCGTCAGCATTAAGCCCGTCGACCGCGCCGCCACGGTGGAGCACATGTATTTTCAGGATGTGGCGATCAACGGCATTCCTGTGCACATCGAGACGTTTGACCAGGAGTTCAAGCTTTCCAATAAAGAGCCTGTTGACCTTCCTGGACCCCTCAAATGCGCCATCATTTTTGCCGACCTCGGTTCCATGGAGCCGGTCCGCGATATGGTGGACAAGGATAAGATTCAGATCACCGGACAGAGCTTCATCGAGGTCAAGCTGAACTCGCTGGAGAAGCTGGCGCTGCGCTCCAAACAAGTCGTTATCCCCGTGGCCTTGAACGAACAGGTCCCGCTCAATTTTTTCCAGGGCAACCCCCTTCTCCACATGACTGCGGACACGATCCTGGCCACTCTCTCCAACCCCGCATCCGCTGCGGCCATCAACATGGCAAAGGAACACCTGGCGAAGATGCACCTGGACGAAACGGTGGGCAGTAAGACCAAGGCCGCGGTCTATCTGTTGTACACGGCGTATCGGGTGCGCGATCCGAAGTCCAAAGCCTCGGAGGAGTTTTCGCAATCCGGTACGGGCTTTCTGGTGAGTGCCGACGGGAAATTGCTGACCACCAAACGCGTGATCGCGCCCTGGAAGTTCGACCCGCAAGTGGACTTCCTGATCGAACACCAACACCTGGAACTGGATAAGAACAGTGTGAAGACCTATGCTTGGCCCGCGGGCGCGCAAGTGATGGCAGCGGACGGTCAGCCGAATTTTCCATCCGCTCTCAGCACGGAAAAGCAATCCCTGAAGATCCTCCAGACACCGCCCGATGAGATGGTCCAGCAGGATTATCAGGACCCCGACTCCGAGGCGAAGGCCACGCTGCACCTCCACGCCGAAGGCCCGTCGGACCTGGCCGTGCTGCAAATTACCGGGACGGGCTTTCAACCCCTGTCTTTCCCTGACCCGGCGGCCAGCCCTGCCGCAAGCACCAAGCTGGTCTTGTGCAGTTATCCCTTCGGCATCAGCCAGCCTCAAATCGCCCCGCGCCTTCTCAGCGTTCAGGTGACCGCGCAAGGAAGCGCCCTGACGATGGAACATAAGGCGGACCCCGGTGAATCCGGCGCGCCTTTGCTCGATGCTGACGGGAAGGTCGTGGCGCTGGCGACCTCAGCAAACCAGTGCATCCCCATTCAGGTCGCGCGAAAGCTAATCCCATGAGACCTAACGCCTGGCATTCTTATTCGCTACGTGGCGCCATGATCGTGGCGGCGTGCCTTACCGCGGTCCTGCCTGCTTTTTCCCAGCCCCAGGAAGGGCTGGTGGACCAATTGAAGGAAAAACTTTCGAAGACGGGGGTGTTTTTCCGCGCTGACGCCCCACGCTCGTTACGAAATCCCGCCGATGTTTATCTCCCCATCTTTGTGGAGGTCATCAACGGCGTCGAACAGGAAGCCCACACCACCGGGTCCGGTGTCTCCAACTATGTCAAACGCGACCCGCTGAAACTCCAGGGTGTGAACGTTTTCGTGAAGCCCACCGGCACCCGGCACCAGTTCACCACCGAGCCCTTACTGTGGAGCGCGAGCAAAGATTATTCTTTCGACGCCCGCACGGACGGCCAACCGCTGTCGATCCCAGACCGGTTCAAGAAAACTCTCGAGGTCCCCCGCGACGCGGTTCAGTCCTATCTCGCCAGCCACTTCCTGGGCGGCCCGTTCGCTTCCGTGGACCTCTGGGTTTCGATTCGCGCCGTGGATTGGCCGGTCCAGGACTTTTATCTTCGCGTGAGGATGAACGCCTCGCCGCTTCCGCAAATCCCCAATTGGTACCGGGGGGACATCCACTACCACAGCGGCTTCACGGACAATCCCGCGGAACGCGGGTATCCGCTCGACGTCACCAAGCAAGCAGCCATCCAAGCCGGGTTGGATTGGTTGCTTTTGACGGATCACTCCACCGATCTTTCGCCTGATCGCTATAAAGAGGAGTTGGAAGACGTCAAGAAATTTCGCGACGGGCGGCTGATGCTGATACGCGGTGAGGAGGTCACCCTCGCTTCCGGCAAGGACGCTGTACTGACCACCATCCATATGGTGGCGGCGCCCTCCCCGGATGATCCCGACAAAGGATTCCCCGACCCCAAGAATCCGGACAACACCGTGATCGTATCCGGCGACGGTTCCATTTCTTATCCGGCCATGCCTCTCAAGGACGCTCTGGCGCGGATTGCCGCAGCGGGGGGATTTGCCTATGCCGCCCACCCCTTTGATCCCATCAGTCCGGTCATGCGCGGGGGGAAATGGGACCTTGACGCGGATTTCCTGGCGCCGGACGGAAAACAACTCCAGGCCGGCCTGGCAGGTCTGGAACCCTGGAACCGCGCCACGTTGTCCACGGCGGACGACATGCGCGACCCCTTTTGCATTCACCCCCATGACGATGCCAGCGCCTGCTTCCAACACGACCCCGGCGCCGACCAGTATGCGCGCCTTGAACAAGGCATCAAGGATGGATGGCAACCGCTGCTCCAGCGCGGCCTCGCGCCACGGAGCGATGGAACCAATGCCCCTCTTTTCAAAGCCTTTCTCGCCGCCGGCTCCGACGCCCACGGCGACCTGAACTACGAAGCGACCATGGACGTGGTCGACTTCCTCGGCAAACCCTCGCGCGGCCTGAATGGGTATGCCGAGGACAACGCGCTGGGCCGGATTTCCACGGTGGTTTATGCTCCGGCAGGCGTGGGGGCGCGGGGTGAGAACGTCCTGCGTGCCCTGCGCGAAGGCCGCACCGTGGGGAGCAATGGCCCGATCCTGATTGCCGGTTTCGACCGCAACGCCAATGGCTCGCTCGACGACCCCGAAGATGTCGGCATTGGACAGGAGATCTCCTGCCCGTTAAAATCGCTGCCCCCTTTGCAACTTCGCTGGGTGAGCAGCGAGGAATTTGGGGCCCTGCAATCCATTAAACTGATTGTTGGGACCAGCACAGGAGAGTTACCGTCCGTGGAAGTCCCGGTGCCTTCCGCCCAGGCTCTTGCCAGCCAAGGCCTGGTTCCCTTCGACCTTCGGGAAATCCTGAAGAAAGGGTCGGAGGATTGGAAGTACATCCGATTGGTGGCGAGCACACGAAACAGCGCCAATAATGAATTTCGCTGCTATACTAATCCCATTTGGATTAAAGCCACCGGCGATTAAAGCCGAATAATATTGAGATGAGCACAGAATATGACCGCTGATGCAAATGAACAAGGAACAGTACGATACATGCGCTGCGCATCGTGCGGAAGCATGAACCCCGCCACGGCGCCCACCTGCGCGCGCTGCGGAAAGCCGCAACACGCGGGGGCGCCACCGGCGCCGCCGCCGCCCGCCGCGCCGCCGCCCGTTCTACGCGGCACGGGCGCACAGGCCGTCCCTCAGGTCATGTGCCCGAAGTGCCACAAATCATTCCCTCTGGGAAGCAAATTTTGTGGATACTGTGGAACCCCTCTGCCGACCACCGCACCCTCGATGGCAGCGCCGCCGGGGCCGGGGCCTGCCATGCCCCCCAGGCCGGTCGCGCCACCGCCGCCACCGCGCCCCGTGGCTCCGCCACCACCGCCGCCCGTGGCCCGGCCCATGCCTCCACCGCCGCCGCGGCCCGTACCGCCGCCCCCAACTCCGCCACGGCCCGCGGTTCCACCGCCACCGCCGCCTGTGGCCCGGCCCGTGCCTCCGCCTCCACCGCGCCCCGTGGCTCCAACCCCTGCGCCGCCTCCACCCGTGGCCAAGGCGGGTGTGCCCGCCGCGATGAGCCTCCCCGAATCTGCCATCGATGGAACGGTGGTTTTTTCGGGCCTGCGCTCAGCCCCACGCATCGAGGCCAAGATTTCCGAAAAGAAACCGGATGGAACATTCGGCAGAACGGTGCCGGTCGCCAAGGAAACGCTCATCGGCCGCGAGAACTGCGACCTGAGCTATCCCCAGGATATGTTGCTTTCCCCGCGCCACGCTTCGGTTGCCGTACGCGAAGGCAAGCTGGTGCTGAAGGACCTCAACAGCCAAAACGGCTCATTTATCCGCCAAAGGCAGGATTCGGAACTTACTCCTGGCGACGTTTTCCTGCTGGGGCGCGAACTCTTCCGCTTCGTCACCCAGAGCCTTGACGAATCGCTCAGCAAGGAGCCCGCCGAGGGCACGGTGATGTGGAGTGTCCCCAAACTGCAAAAGGGACCGCTCACCGCCAAGCTTGAGCACATCAAGTTGAATGGTGAAGTTGTGGCGGAGTTCAAACTTGATAAGCCGGAAACCACCCTGGGCCGCACCACGGGCGACCTGGTCTTCAAGGATGACCCGTACATGTCGGGAACGCATGCCCGCATCGTTGCCCAACCGGGGCGCTTCCTTCTCCAGGATCTGCGCAGCCGGAACGGTGTTTACCGGCGTGTGCGCTCGGAACTCGTCCTCAATGATGGCGACGAATTCTTCATGGGAGAACAGCTCTTCCACGTGGATTTGAAGAATGCGCTATAGGAGCGATTCGGTAATTTAACCCTTGGAAAGAAGGCGCAGAGTTCGGTTTTTTCGAACTCTGCGTTGTTTTTTGCGGTAGAGGCGCAGAGCGGGTGGGGCGCGGACCTTCGCTGGTGGCCGCGCCAACTCTAGTGCGGAATCTGCTTCATGGCTTCCCTCTCCACCTGGGGCGCACGCGTCTTGATGTAGTTGTCCATGATCCGGGGAAGTTCAACGTTCATCCTCGCCACAAAATCGTCCTGAGCCTTTTGCAGCTTGGCGTCGATACCCGCCGCGTCCTGATTAAGCTGGTCCATTTTTAGCTGTAGTTGCTGCGACTGCGCCAGGGCCGTCCCCATCATTTGCTTCGCCAGAACCTGGCGCAACCCATCCAGTTCATCGCTGTTTCGAGCCAGTTGGGTCGCCACATAGAAATTGGCAAAGATCGACAGCAAAGCAAGCACGAGAACGATGTAAAGCAGGTTGCGAACCGTGGAATATCCGCTATCCATGCTGACTCCTTTAAATCAGGTCCGGAGTCCGGGGTCCGAAGTCCGGAGCCACCCATGCGAGAGTGGAGCTCTGGACTTCGGACTCCGGACCACGAACTCCGGACCTGTCCGTTACTTCACATCCTTGCGTTTCATCACGATCAGGATGAGCACCATCATCAGGAGAGCGTACCCCGTCATAATGGCCAGGTACGGCCCTTTGTCCTTCCAGAACTCCGAAGGGAGCGGGAACGCGCCGACCGCCGCAAAAGCCTCCGGTGGCTGCTCCAACCCCTCTTCCAGCTTCCTCACATCGTCCGGATGCAGAGAAATCGTGATGGTGTTGATGATTTTATAGGCGTAGTCCTGCGTCGAGTGCGCGCCGTGCACGCAGAGGTCGGACAGCGCCTCCAACCCCCAGCGGGAAATCGCCAGGGCGGAAATCCAGCGGATGGGCGTCCCCATGCCCTCCACCGGAGCCGGAGTATACTTGTGAAAAACTTTCATGGTTTGCGCCGAGGGCGTGGTTGCGCCCACCACCAGATGCCCGAAGCGCCCCCCTTCGGCTTTGGCCTGGGCGTCTTCATCGGCTGCCGAGGACTGCTGGATCCGTTGCAACTGAGCCTTGGCTTCCGGCTGCGCAAACATCTTTCCCTCCAGAAGCTGTTCCACCGAAATCGGGATGATTGTCTGGATGGGGCGAACCGGCAGGAACAGTCCGCAGAGCAGGAGTTCCGGAATCAGGATCAGGGGAAACAGGGTCAAAGCTTTTTCCGGCGTCGCCACCAGGCTGGAGATCAGCAATCCGACCAGCGAGCCGTTTACGGCCACCAGGAACATGATCAGAATGGCCGCGCCGGCTTCCGGCAGGTTTAAAGAGAGCGCGTGATTGATGAACAAACAGATGAGCACAACCGAGAAACACTGCACCAGCGCCACAAAAGACAAGACGGCGAGTTTCGACAGGATGTAGGAGGGAATCTTCAGGCCCGTCTGGCGTTCCCGCCGGTAAATCGTCTGCTCATCCACAATCTCCCGAACGGCATTCGAGCAGCCGAACCAGAGCGCCGAAAACATTGCCATGAAGATGGTCTGCACCTGGTTGGGCCCGCTCGCCATCAAGGCCACAAGCAGAGCCACCAGGGGAGCCTGGCCGAAGAGCAGAAGAGTTTGCGCCCGGTCGCTGAATTTCAATTCCCAGGTGCGTTGCAGCAGGGTGGTGAACTGGCGCAGGCTGAATCTTTTTTGCTGGGACTGCGCCTGATTCGGCGCGCCGCTCGCCGTCAGCCGTTCCGCCGGAATGTTCTTTTGCGGTTCCACCACCAGGCTTTGGTACAAGGGCGCGCCCTGAAATCGCTTCTTCAACTCCAGCGCATAGGGAACCGTATTGTTATCGGTCAGGTCGTCGTAAACGTCGGGAGGGGATTCCGCCTTGAAATACTCCAGGAATTTTGTTCCCGGACCGTAGTAAGCCAGCCGCCCCTGCACCATGACCACAACTTTATCAAGCACCCCGAACGACCCGAGCAGGTGGGTGGTGATGACAATGGTGGAGCCCTGGTTGGCGAGCTGCCGAAAAAGCATCATCATCAGCGTTTCGGTGCGGGGGTCGAGTCCGGCCGTGGGCTCATCCAGAAACAGCACGCCAGGCTTGGGAAGAAGCTCGATACCCAAACTCACACGCTTGCGCTGGCCGCCGCTCAGGGTGGCCACGGGGTTATCCCAGCGCTGCGGGTCGAGTTTCAGAGTTTCCAGCATCTCTTCCACACGGCGGTTGATTTCGTCGTCGGAAGTATCATCGGACAAGCGCAGCTTCGCCGCGTAGTAGAGACAATGGCGCACCGACAATTGCCGGTGCATGATGTCTTCCTGAGGAACGTATCCAATGGTGGATTTCATCGCGTCCAGGTTTTGATACAAATCCACGCCGTTATAGAGCACCTTGCCGGAGGTGGGTTTCACGAAACCGTTCAGCGCGTTCATCAGGGTGGTTTTGCCCGCCCCGCTCGGCCCCAACAGGCCAATCAGTTCCTTCGGCTTGACTACCAGCGAGAGATCATCCAACAGCAGTTTGGGCTTTCCCGTATTGCGGTCGGTCACCTGGAAATTGAGGTGCACGGAATCCAGCCGCACCACCCGCCGGTCAGGAACATGGGTCAGGGCTCCGCCATGAAAATGGAGCTCCGAGGGACCAATCACCACGCGGTCCAGCTCCTGCAGTTCGTGGCGCTTCACCCGAATGCCGTTTACAAAGGTCCCGTTCACCGAGCCCAGATCGACAAGCAGGCTCTTGCCGTTTTGTTTGACGATCTCGGCATGTTTTTTCGAGACGACGGGATGGGCAATAACCACATCGCAGCCCGGGTCGCGCCCGATCACCAGGTGGTCCCTGCTCAGGTCAATGTTCTCCATCTTCAGCTCCGGCTCCAGGCCGGAACGAAAGATCAGAGATTTGCCGGAATAACGTCCGAAGGTGATGTAATCACCGTCGTGCAGTTCGGCGGATTTGATGCGGATGCCGTTGACAAAGGTACCGTTGGCGGATTGGTCGGCCAGTTCGACTCTGCCCTCTTTGAGCAAAAACTGCGCGTGCACGGCGGACACGGAGGCGTGTTCCATCACCATCTTGCAGCGCGCCGAATCGCGGCCGACCACCAGGCCCTCGTCCGGTATGTCCTCGCTCTTTACCGCGAACTTGTCAACGATCAGTTCGACGTGGGGGCGAGCCATGATATCCGTGAGCTTGATGGCCACGGTGCCGCCCGCGGAGTGGTCCGCCTGCTGGGCGGCGGCAATATCCGCCTGGCTGATGACGGAGGTGTGGACATGGCCGGCTTCCTCAACGACGGCCGCCTTGCGCGCCGCCACCACCGCAGGCGCCTGGACGAACGATTCCACACGAAACAGATGCTTGTCGCCCGCGCCAAAGGAGACCATATCGTTGGGCTTCAGAACCACTTCCTGAACCCGCACTTTGTTAACGAACGATCCATTGGAGGAGTCGCGGTCGCGAAGCACGATTTGACCGGCTTCGTTCAAGCCCACCCAGGCGTGCTGGCGGGAGATCTGGTCATCCGCGAGGACGATTTGGCATTTGCTTTGATCCCGGCCGACAATAAGACCTTTCGGGGTAATACTAAATGTGCGACCGGAAAGGAACCCCGAAGTTCCGACCAACCGGAAAGCGGGGGGAGCGGAGGGAGGAGGGGCAACCACCATCGTGGCGATCGGTTCTTCGCGGCGGCTGGGGCCCGGGGGCGAGGCCACCGGGGGACCCACCTCCGGCTCGACACTCAACGGGTGGCCGCACACCCTGCAAAATCGATAGCCGCCCTCATTGACTTCGCCGCACGTTGGGCATTTCATGGAACGGACCTCAGTTTTCAGTTCTCAGTTTTCAGCACTCTGCCTTCTGGCCGGCAAGCCGTAAGGCCAACTGACAACTGACAACTGACTCCTGACGACTGACGGCTTCCTAAGTTTGCGGCTTAAAATCTTCTTCGTTGAATTCCTTGCACTCGACGGGGGCCCCGGGGTCCAAGGGGGGAAGGCCTTGCCCCGAAAAATGCGCGAGGATCACGGTGATGTTGTCCGTCCCCCCGTTGGCGTTGGCCTTCTCGATGAGGGCTTTACAGTTGTCGGAGAGCCCATCCCCTCGGCCGGCGTTCTCCAGCAAATCCGCCTCGGGGACCATGTTATACAAACCGTCACTACACACCAGGATTCGGTCTCCTTGATTCACCCGGATATAAGTGACCTTCACGTCCAGGGTTTCACTGCTTCCCACCGCCTGGGTCAGAATACTTTTCCGGCTGTCTTTTTCCGGGTCGGCGGGCAACTCGGCGCCAATGTCCTTCAGGTAGTTCAGGAACGTCTGGTCGCGTGTCAATTGCGTAATCTGCTTATTCCGAATTAAGTAACAGCGTGAATCCCCCACCTGCCCCACAAAAAGGTGCTGGCCGAAAAGTGCCGACGCCGTCGTGGTGGTTCCCATGCCGCGGTAGGCGGGATTGGCCAGAGCCTTTTGAAAAATGATCTGGTTGGCGTACTCAATAGCCTCGCGCAAGAGAATCACGAAATTGGCCTCGCTCACCGTCCCCAGCGATTTCAGGTTGTCATACAGGCGCTTGGGAACAGTAACCGCAGCGAGTTGGCTGGCCACCTCCCCACTGGCTTCGCCCCCCATCCCATCCGCCACCATGAACAATGAGCCGAGCGGACCCAGGTCATGCTCGCGGAGCGAGGGTGTCACGCCCACTTCTCCTGTGGAAAGATTGCAGACGACGGAGTTGTCCTCGTTGTTCTTGCGGACGCGACCCATATCGGACATCGCGAACAAGGTCACATGAATGGCCTTCGCATCACTACCCGTTGTTTCGGCCACGGCCCTCACCTTCCCCCGGTGGCAGTCACGCTCAAACGTAACCTCAGTGAAACCACTCTTTGCAGGTATCGGTACATCTTGAGAATCAGTCCGAACTCAAGCCCAAAGGGATTTCACTCTCACCCCGGTACCTTTCCCGGTATTTCGACAGCCACGAAAACCCTATTTCGCCGCGAGGCTGGCTCTGTTTGGAATGAAATGACTGTTCTTTCTTACCACACCCGGAGCCTTGTATCAAGCCAGTTGATGATTCCTTGCGTCCCCCATGCCTCACGGGCTGAGAGGATGTCAAGTGCAAACTCTTACCCACCCGGCCCTCACCCCCTCTAACCGCGCCTGCACCGTTGCCTGGTGAGAAATCCTAGCGGGGGCCGGTGCGAAGTTCATGGACGATCTGCGCGGCCACGCGGCGCGCCCCCTCCAGATCGTGCGGCGGAAGGGAGATCGCCGCCACTTTGGGATGCCCCCCACCCCCATAACGCTCGCAGATGCTCGCCAGGTTGGCAGCCTTGGGGGCTTTGCTCCACGGATTGCTGCCCACCGCGATCTTGATCCGTTCCTTCGACGAGCTTAATCCCACGCAATAGACCGCGGTGGGGAAAAGATAATACGGTATGAATTTGTTGAACCCCTCCACGTGCTGGTCCGCCACGTCAAAGAAAACCACGCCCTCCTGAAGTTCGGCGCGCCCGCGAATCAGTTCAATGGACTTCAAGTGTTGGGCGTAAAGATCTTCAAAAGCCTTATGGACGTGCGGCAGGGCGGCGATTTCCGCGAGCGGCCGGGAGAGGAGTTCCGGAATCAGGCGCACGCAGAAGTCCGGTTCGCTCGCCCCTTCGATGACCAGGGTCAACTGGGTGGCGGGCTCGCGCATTTCCACCGCGGTACGGATGTCGGGATACTGCGCGCCGTCAATCAAGTCCGCCCAGTGGACCAAATCCTCCAAGTCAGGAGCCGTGAAGCCAAAATGTTTGCTGGTGGTTTCAGCGATGAATTTGGTGCAGGATTTGTAATCCGGCCCGTAGAATTTCTTGCCGCTATGGTCGTGCCGGAAATGTTCGGCATCCGCTTCCGTGAGAAAGGCGCTCTGGTGATGATCGAACCACCACGTCAGGCGTTCGGAGCTGGAATACTTGAAATCGACGATCACGTTTTCGTCCGCGTCGAACAGTCCCGCATCGAACAACTGTCCGGCGCGGTGCATCATGCCGCGATAGCGAAACTCCGCCCGGGCGTCGACGCACTGCCGGTAGAAACGCGTGAACACGGCCGCTGAGCAGGCCCCGTCAAAGCATCGATCGTGAAAACAAACCAGAACCGCCATAGGTTTTGGGTGTGAAGTAACAGCTCTCCCCGCGCCCGGCCTCACCAATGCGAGCGAAACTACCTAAACTGCGCCCGCTGCCTGAAATTGTCAAGAAGAAATGCGAGGGGAACGGTTGTGGGGCCGGACGGCGTCGGCCCCGGGGCGAGCGCCGCTCGCCCCTACAAAGCCCAGGGGCGGCGCCGACGCGCCGCCCCCTTGATCTCGACATATGATGCTTCGTTGCGGAAGCTTAGAGGCCCGCTTGCTTGGCCGCCAAGTCACCGATGATCGGAGCTCTGAAAAGCTCGTTCTGATACGCCTTGTACATCATGAAGATCGCAAAGGCCAGGAAGGCCAGGTGGATGAGCAGGCTGATCAAAAACATGACTCCCCCCAGGATCCCAAACGACACGAGCCCCAGAATTACCGAGAGGATCGCCCACACGATGCTGAATCCAATTACCACGACGCTGTAAAAAATCGACTGGAAGGCGTGGAACCGAACGAACTTATCGTTCTTGTAAGGATCCAGCACCAGGAAAATGATCCCGGTGATGAATCCCAGAATGTAAGCCAGACATCCGGCCACATTCGAGGTCATTCCGGTACTCGCTGCGGAAGGAGCTGCCGCCGGGGCAGCACTGCCCACCGGTGAGCCGCACGAGCCGCAAAACGTAGTTCCCTCGGCCATTTGAGCACCACACTTCGCACAGAATGCCATGCTCTTTTCTCCTTTCGCGGAATCGGTGGAATCGTAGCGTCGTGACCTGCTTACCCTGCCGGTCCGGACTGCCAACCCTGATTTTCCGCTTGCAATGAGGAAGCTATTTGACACCTACAGGCCTGCTATTGGTACCATAAAGCCCGCGCCAAAACAAGCGGGAAATGCGTCCTGGCTGTGGGGAGAGGCGCCGGGATCGATCGCAACCCTCTGCCGCATCAGACGAAGCGCACCGGTCTCTCCCCCCCAATCTCCACTTGCTTCGGCTATACTGCCGGTTCCCGATGGCTTCCAACCCTCTGGCCTTTCTCGCCTCCAGTTCGTCACGCCAGCGCCGCGCTTTGGCGGCGAGCACCTTGGGCTGGATGCTCGACGGCATGGACGTTACGCTCTACGCCATGGTCCTGCGCGAACTCCTGCGCGAACTGCAACTCACCACCGCGCAAGCCGGCCTGCTCGCCTCGGTCACGCTTATCGCCTCCGCTGCCGGCGGCATTCTGTTCGGCCTGCTTGCCGACCGCTTCGGCCGCCGCAGGGCGCTGATCGTCAGCATCATCGTTTATTCGGTATTCACCGCCGCCTGCGGAATTTCCCATGGCTTGTGGGAACTGGCCGCGCTGCGCCTGGGCGTGGGTCTGGGGATGGGCGGCGAATGGGCTACGGGCGCGGCGCTGGTATCGGAAACCTGGCCCGATCAGCATCGCGGCAAAGTGCTCGGGCTCATGCAGTCGGGCTTCGCCATCGGTTACGCACTGGCCGCCGTGATCGCTGCGCTCATCATGCCGCGCTGGGGATGGCGGCCAGTCTTCTTTGCCGGCATTCTTCCCGCCCTCCTCACGCTTTGGATTGGCCGCAGCGTCGAAGAATCTCCGCTCTGGCTGGCGCAACGGGAAGGACACGGGATTCGGGACACGGGACTCGGGATTGGGGAATCTGGAATTCGGAATCCGGAATCTGGAATTCAAGATGCGGCATACGGGACTCAAGATTCCGAATTGCGGATTCCGGATGCAGGGTCCGTGCCCCGTATCCCCTATCCCGCGGCGCGCTCCTTCCGCACCTACGCCAAGGCCATCCTGGTAACCTTGCTGATGAACAGCGCCGCGCTCTTTGGCTGGTGGGGTTTGTTCACCTGGATTCCCGCTTACCTCGCGTTGCCGATCGCGAGTGGTGGCCGAGGTCTTTCCCTCGCCGCTTCGTCCGCCTGGATTATCGCCATGCAGGCGGGCATGTGGCTCGGCTATGTGACGTTCGGGTTCATCAGCGATGCCGTGGGCCGCAAACGAACTTACGTCTTTTACCTTTTCGTCGCCGCGCTGCTTGTCCCGCTCTATGCGCGGGCGCAGCCGCTGGCCCTGCTGGTGGTGGGGCCGCTGCTCGCCTTTTTCGGCACCGGCCACTTCACCGGCTTCGGCATCATCACCGCGGAACTTTTTCCCACCTCATTCCGCGCTTCGGCCATGGGCCTGACCTACAATTTCGGGCGCGCCCTCAGCGCCGCCGCGCCGTGGGCCATTGGCGTCATCGCCGCCCGTGGAGGCCTGGCGTCAGCCTTCGGCATCAGCGGCCTGGCGTTCTTTCTGGCCGGAGTTCTTGCCCTCGCCCTCCCGGAAACCCGCGGCCGCAGCCTGACGTAACCCGGGAAGATTACTTCGCCAGCTCTACGGTATGCTCACCCGCCGGAAGTTGAAAACTCGCGCGCCCCTGCTGCACGGGCACCTTCCCCGCTGGTTTACCGTCGATTTTCAAACTCAATTCGCCGTCCTCAAACTCCCGCGTGACGACAGCCACCGGGCGCTCAGTTTTCAAGCTGAAACTCAGCTGTGACGCCGACGTCTGGTAATTCCTCACCACCACGCCGGCGTCCGCCACAAAGCGTTCCCGCCCATCGCGCACGAGTACCGTCCTTTTGGGGCCAAAGGTGATGTCGTAAGTGTGATTCTCCCAAACCGCGCGGCGGAAATCTCCCTGCGCCGGTGGGTCGAGAGCGCCAAACCGCAAGCCCTCCCAGGGATTCACATCGATATACTGCTCCAGCGGGATCAGGCACAGCAACGCTCCCCAGGTGTAGTGCGAGGAGGAGTCGTTGCCGACCGCGCCGCCCCAGGCGTAGTACTCCTCGTCGTCGCGCTGGTTGATTCGCCAATCATCCATGAACAGGTCGTAGTTCTTTTGCGCGTATTCCAGGGCCACTTGATCGAACCGGTAACGATTGATGCCCTCGTAGAGCATGTAGTTGGTCGGTCCCCAAATGTCCCCGCGCCAGTAGAACTGATCGGGGAAGGCCGGATCGTTGCGGGCAATGGTCGGGGCCACGTATTTACCCCAGAATTCTTTGGGATTCAACAGGTGTTCCTTGATCATGCGCGCCGCCTGCTCGGGCGTGGCAATGCCGGCGAACATGGGATAGAAATTCGTGGGGGAGAGGCGGCCGGAGAATTTCCCGTCCCAGAAGCGGTTCTCGTAGATTCCGTCCTTCTCGTTCCAAAGCTTTTCGCGCACCAGTTGCTTCATGTGCTCATACTCGGCGGCGAATTTCCGGCTGTCTTCTTCCTTGCCCAGGATGGCGGCAATCTTCGCCAGGCACTCGGCGTCCAGCGTGTAGAGGGAATTCAACCCGACATCATCGAGATTCAGCGTGTAAGTGTGGGGATTGTAGATGGCGTCGTCAAACTGCGGACTGTCATCCATGCCGCTTTCCCACTTGGCGGCCTGAAGGTTGCCACGCCCGCCGCTGGAGGGAGTGGAGCCCCGGTCGCTGCCCCACTCCAGCAGGCCGTCGCGATTGCCGTCGCGCCAGGGTTGGCCGTCGCCGCGATCGCGGAGCCACCACTCGTGCCACTTCTTCAGCCGTGGATAGGCCCACTCCAGCAAATCTCGGTCTTTTCGCCGTTGGTAAACCTTCCAAACCACGTAGGAGCCCACGGGCGGCTGCGAGCGGTCCGGACTGGTGCCTCCGCTGCCCGACATATTGGGGACGACGCCGGCCTCCGTCTGCGACGACAGGATGGCGCGGACGCCGGCGCTGGTTTGCGCCTCGTCTTCCAGGCTGGTCAGGAGCGCGCCGAAAAAGCAGTCCCACTCGCCCACCACCCAACTTCCCAAGCCGCCTTGCGCCCAGTGGCGGCTGATGCTGGGGAAGATGAGATCAAATTGGGGTGCGTACAGGGTATTCCAGAACATGGAATTGCCGATGGCCTCGGGCGCGCCCTCAAACAATCCTTCCACGGAGGGGCGGCGCGCCGCGTAGGCCTCCGCTTTTTCTTTGAGAATGGCATCGATCTTTCCCGCCGCCAGCATCGCGCTCGCCTGATTCAGCAACGCTTCCTTTTCCCAGCCGATGACGGCCACAAAATGCGCGGGCGCGGAATCGTCAAACTCCAGCCCTGCCGCTCCCTGGAGGAAATCGTTGGGGATGGGCGGCGCCAGCAACCCCGGGCTTTCCATGCTGGCCTGCAAGTCAGTCAGAGAACGGTAAGCGCCGCTGCCCATCAGCGGGCGGTCCGTCATCACCACGAGGCGGGCCACGTGATCGAACACGTTATCGAAATATTTCTCACCCAGAATGGCGCGGCGGGATCCATCCACCGCGTACGTACCCGTTGCTCCCTGGGACGAGTTGGGGAAATAGGTTTCGAGCACCAGTTGCAGGCCTTGCGTCGAATTGAGGCGGCCCACCACCGTGGTTCCATCCAGGCGCGACCACTCCAGCGTCACCGGAGCTTCTTTCGCGGGATGCCGCCAACTCACGCGACAGTAGGAAGCATCCGGCGCATGCGGACCCACCTCACTCACCGCGCTGAAGATCTTCTGCCCATCCAGGAAATGGCCGCGGCGCGAGCCCACTCGCAAACCAAAGGAGATTTGCTGCTGATACGCCTTGGCCATAAAAACCACGCCGTTCCACGCGTCCGAATCGAGAGACTCAATCACCACGCGATCGAAACGCGGCTCGCCCTGCGCCCTTCCGCGCTCCTGGGCAAACAAGCCACTCGTTAAGAACAGAAAGGCCGGCAATGCGAGAGCAAGAGATGGTTTGCAGTTCATCCCTTTGATAAACGGAAAGAATTCCATGGGTACCCCTATGGCGTGAACGTAGGGGCGGTTCGCGAACCGCCCCTACGGCGAGTTGTGGGCTGTCGGCTGTGCACGGTCACCGATCACCGGCCACCGGAAGTCAGAAGGAATCAGCCGTTACGCTGACTCCTGCCTCCCGACTCCTGGCTTCTAACCTACTTTCTTCCGTACACCGGGCCATAGTTGGAGCAGGCGCGGTAGTCGGCGCCCTCGGGATCGTGGGTTCCGAAGTGGGTCCAGGCGCTGGGCCGGAAGATTCTCTCCTCGCCGACGTTGTGCATGCACACGGGAATGCGCAGCATGGACGCCAGGCTGATGAGATTATGGCCGACGTGTCCGTAGCAGATGGCCCCGTGGTTGGCCCCCCAGTTGTTCATCACCGAATAGACGTCGCGGAAAGGTCCCCGCCCGGTCAGCAGCGGCGCGAACCAGGTGGTGGGCCAGGTGGGATTGGTGCGCTCATCCAGGACCTGGTTGACTTCCGGCGGCAGGCCCACGGTGTACCCTTCGGCGATTTGCAGCACCGGACCCTGCCCCATGATCCAGTTGATGCGCGCCATGGTGGCGGGGAATTCGCAACAGGTGAGGAATTGCGAGGAATAGCCGCCGCCGCGGAAGTATTCCAGCATCCCCGGGCCCCACTGCGTGGCGTCCAGGCAAGCCCCCACATCCTCCGCGGTAACCTCCCAGAAGGGCTTCATGACGGATTTGCCGTCCTTCATCATGCGCCCGGTGGCGTCCAGCGTGGCCGCGCCCGAGTTAATCAAATGGATAATGCCCTGGCTCGCCTTTCCGGTCAGCTTATAACCGGTCACGCGCTTCACGGACGCCGGGCTCCAGTAAGTGCGCACGTCGGCGAAGATCTGCGCGGTGTCGGTAAGCAGGTGGCCAAAGAGCATGGTGGCCCCGTTGAGGGAATCGTTTTCCGTGGCAAAAACAAAAGCCTCGCGGATGCCGTTCCAGTCAAAGGATGAATTCAGGATGGCTTCCATGAAGTCGCCGTTGGGGAAATGATCGGTCCACTGGCGCTGTCCTTGAAAGCCACCCACGATGGCGTTGTGGCCCAGGGCCTCTTCGCCGTAACCCAGTTCCGCCAAACGGGGATTGCCCACCATTAGGTCGCGCGCGATGATGGCCATCTTCACGGACGTCACCCAGTCGGCATCCTTCGCCTCGCGGGATTTCTGAAGATTGGGCGGATTCCAGTCCTTGCCCTCGGGACAATTGGCCTTCACCCAGGCCAGAGCACGGCCGAACTCCGCCGGGTCGTAAATCTTCTCTTCGATGCGCCGGACGAATTCCGACATGTCCACGTACTCATTGCGCATGCCCAGCCAGTTCTGGAAGAAATCCGCATTGACCATGGAACCGGCAATGCCCATGGAGACGGCGCCCAAAGACAGATAGGACTTGCCCCGCATCTCCGCCACCGCCAGGCCCGCTTTGGCGAATTGCAGCAACTTGTCCTGCACGTCCGCGGGAATCGAAGTGTCAGTGGAATCCTGCACGTCCTGCCCGTAAATGCTGAAGGCGGGCAGCCCTTTCTGATTGTGCCCGGCCAGCACCGCGGCCAGATAGACCGCGCCCGGACGCTCCGTGCCGTTAAAGCCCCACACCGCCTTGGGAATCAGCGGGTCCATATCCATCGTTTCCGACCCATAGCACCAGCACGGCGACACGGTCAGCGAAACTCCCACGCCCGCGTGCGCAAACTTGTCCGCGCACTCGGCGGCCTCCGCCACGCCCCCGATGCACGAGTCGGCGATGACGCACTCCACCGGCAGCCCATTGGGATGGCGCAGATTCTTCTCCAGAAAATCCGCGGCGGCCTTCGCCATGCGCATCACTTGCCCTTCCAGCGATTCGCGCACGCCCTTGCGGCGTCCGTCAATCGCCGGGCGAATCCCGATCTTCGGCAATGCTCCCCGCAACCGCTTCTGCGGCCCGATCATCTTCAGATCTTTAATTTCAGCCATGATAATTGCCCCCCTCCTTTGGGAGCACAATTGTACTCCAAAGGCGGGCTTTTGCGTCGGGGGTTATCGCTCTATTTTGCGCGCAAAGGTGGAAAGGAGGACGTAATGACCGGAGATGAAGTGGGGGGGGACGTGGCGCTGAATTCTCGAAGAGCAATTGCTTTGGCCGTGCCTGTGGGTGTTCTCAATTCGTCTTGTGACCCAGAAAGATAATGTGGCGGGGACCGCCTTTTTTCAGGCGACCGCGGACGCGCTCCACCTGGACGGCGAATCCGCCATAGCGCAGGCGCTGCTCGAATTTTCGATCCTCGCGGGCCGACCAGACGGCCAGCACCCCGCCCATCTTGAGAGCGGCATGAGCGGCAGCGACTCCCCGGTTGTCATAGAGCCCGGCGTTTTCTGCCGCGGAAAACGCAGCCGGGCCGTTGTCCACATCGAGGAGCACGGCATCGAAGCGGCCGGCGACCGAACGCAGCGTCAGCCGGACGTCTCCCACCTCGACCCGCACTCGCTTATCCTTCAGCGGATGTCCGGCGAGCGGCCCCAGCGGCCCCCAGTTCCACTCCACGACGGCGGGGAGAAGTTCGGCCACCACCACCATCGCGTCAGGGGGCAGAAAATCCAGCGTCGCGCGCAGCGTAAAGCCCATTCCCAGGCCGCCGACCAGCACCGAGGGTTGCTCCAGCGTCCGCGCCCGCCGGCAGCCAAACGTGGCCAGCGCTTCCTCCGAGCCGTGCATGCGGCTGGACATGAGGCTTTTGCCGTTCGCGAGGATGATGTATTCGCGATCGCGGCGGACCAACTTCATGTCGGTGCCGTCGGGGGTAAGGGTTTCGCCGAGTAACTCCAGAGGCTTCACGCGTGTAATCTCACCGGAGAGGAGAAGTTAAGTCAACCTCGAAAATGGGAAATAAGTGTTGTTCGCCACGGTCCGACCGTGCCGGCATACTGCCGTAGACTTACCGGCGCATATTCATCATGGCTGCCCAATTGACCCTGCCCATCGCAGGCTGATATACTCATGCTCATAGGCATGAGCATATAGGAGTGAGAAATGGCGGCCACACGGAGAACCCAGCTTTTGATGAATCCGGACGAGTTCAAGCAACTGCGCGCGCTGGCGCGGCGACGGAAAACTTCGGTGGCGGAACTGATTCGCTGCGCCGTGCGCGAATCCTATCTCCAGGCGCCGGCGGACCGAAAACCCCTCGTCGAGGCCATACTCGATCTCAGGTTGCCGAAGATCGACTGGAAGAAAGCCAAGAAGGAAATCGAGGCCGCCCATGCAGGCCTTTCTTGATACCAACATCTTTTTGTACGCCGCCGGCACCCCTCATCCTCAGCGTGAGGCTTGCGCCAGAGTCCTGCGGCGCGTTGCGGACGGCAGCCTTGACGCCACCATCAACTCGGAAGTGGTGCAGGAGATTCTATATGTCCTCGCCCGGCGCGGGCGGCGCGATGACGCTTTGAAGCTGGCGGGGCACTTGACTTCGCTTTTCCCGGACCTCCTGGCGGTGACGCGCGATGATGTGGTGGGGGCCTGCGAACTTCTCCGCCGGTATCCGAGGCTGTCCGTACGCGATGCCGTCCATGTGGGCACGATGTTGCACAATGGACTGAAGACCATCATCAGCGTGGATTCCGATTTCGACCAGGTCTCCGAAATCCGGCGCGTCGCCCCCGGCGCGGTCTGAAAGCAGTTTTGGCTTTGGGGTTTCCTGTTTCCCGTGCCCCGTAACGCGAACCCTCAGTCCCCAACCCCGAATCCCAAGTCCCGCCCCTGACACCTGGCACCCGACACCTGACACCTACTTCCCGTTTCCCATGTCCCGTAACCCGTATCCCGTCTCCCGAGCACGCCGACGCCCGCCCAGAACTTCGGATTGCCCCTGCGCATTCCTTGCTGAACACGAGGCGACAAGGCGGGACCGATTCTTTACCGGTCGCATTGGTGCTGCAGCTCAATCTCAGATAAGGCGAATTATCAGTCCGGTCTCAACCGCGGATTGAAAGTTTCCCGCTATCAATAAATTGCAGGGGGCAGCCACGGCCAGCGCCATCCTGACCGTGGAATTTTTTCCTGCCCGATACCATTAGGGGAACAGCACGGAGTCAACCGGAGTGGTAAACCGCGCAGTCATAACCTACTCTCTCTTACACAAAGCGGTTTTAATGCGACCCACGGGCATCTTCCGGCTGCTTCGCCGATACCTTGCCCGCGGGACTCCCGTGTTCAAGTTCGTCCTCGAAGGAAAAGGGCACGGTCACCGTTGCAATGACCGCGCCCTGCATCCACCCACTGGCCACTTAGAAGCCCACCCTCAACGCAAATTGAATTGTGCGCGGGTTATTCACCTGGGTGAGCGAGATCGTTCCGAACGCGCTGGAGGTGATTCCAGTTTGCGGCCCCGCGAAATTCACCGAATTCGTGGCGTTAAGAAACTCGGCGTGGAAGCTCACATTGTACCGCTCGTGGAAGATCACTTGTTTCTCGAGTAAGGCGTTCAGCCCGAAATTGGGCGGGTTGCGCACATCTCCGAGATACCGGCTGACGTTGCCAAATTGGAATTGTGGCGTCCTGCTGAACGCCGCGGGATTGAAGTACTCGCCGTTGTTGGTAATTTGCGGTCCCCCGGGCAGCGACGCGTGCACGCCCGTGGCATCGGGACGGAAAGAACCGATATCGTACCCATCCGAGTTGTCCGGTGATGACACGGCCACGGGAAAGCCGCTCGAATAGGAGTAGATGCCGGCCACCGCCCAGTTGCCGAGGACCTTGCTGGCGAAGCCGTGGTCCAGCAATTTCTTCCCGGAGCCGAACGGAAGTTCGTAACGGCCGCTCAGATTCGCTTCCTGCGGTGTATTCCAACCGGAAACGGACCGGTCGCAATAGATGCAATAGGCATTATCAATGGAGCTGTAATCCCCGACATTGTCCATGCTCTTGGACCAAGTGTAATTGAACAGCAACGCCACGCCGTTGGCGAAGCGGCGTTCCACTCTCAGTATCATCGCGTTGTATGAGGAGATGCCAGCCGGGTCCATATTCACATTCATGCCGGTGAACTGCGGGTAGGGGCGGAGCAGTTGAGATTTTACCACGGTCGCCGCGCTCAGGGTGGAAGACGGATTGGTAATTAGGCCGTAGAAGGGATTCGCCACGGTCTGAGTCAACTGCGTGCCCAGCGCCAGGTCCGCCATGGGGAGTTGATCCAGTGCAACCACCGAGGGCAGATGAATTCCGTGGCTCCCCGTGTAACCGAGGCCGATCATCATCTTGTACGGCAATTGCCGCTCGACCTCGGCCGACCACAGTTCCGTATAAGGAGTGTGAATCTGATGCAAGGGAGCGGCGATGGAAAGTCCCAGGTTCGTGGCCAGCCCCAGGGTATTGCCCGTCGGCTGCGTCAGGCCTGACGGAAAGGGATTGGAGAGGTTAAAGTTAGGCGTGACCCCATTTGGTTGCGCGATGATGTTCGAGGTGGTTTGGCTGTATCCATAGGTGGCGTTGATGCTGGTCGATTGCATGGGATTGTGGAAGATTCCAAAGCCCGCCCGCACCGACGTCTTATCGCCGATTCGATAGGCGAGTCCGAAACGAGGATCCCAGTTGGTCAGGTCAGCGGCCTGGGGGCGAATGGAGTGCCCGTTTACGCCCGCGAAGGCAATACCGCCGACAAGGTTATAGCCCGGCACCTGGAGTGGCGAGGCACTGGTGGTGTCGAGATAGACGTAGTGGTTGGAATTCTCCTTGTCGCCCAACTCCAGGTTGTAACGCACGCCATACGTCACCGTGAGATTCCGCGTGGCTCGCCATTCGTCCTGCCCATAGGCGGCATAATAGGGATGGTTGTAGACGTTGAGTGGATAGAGTTGGTAGGAGACGGACGCGACTCCGAGCAACAAGTCAGCGATACCGGAGCCCGTGTTACTGGTGGCGGCCTGGGGATTGGGGCCACCGGTGAAGCTGCCCGAGCTACTGATACTCAGATCTTGCGGATTGAACCAATGGGTGGAGTAGAAACGATAATCGAAGCCGGTCTTGATCGTGTGCTTACCCCTTAAAATGGTGAGCGCGGCGGCGTATTGCCAAGTCCGGGAAATCACGGAGTTGTAAATGGTGCCGTTCGCACCGACCCCGGACGTGCCGCCCACTGAGATCGTTGGAAAGAACTTGGCTTGCAGCCCCGAGGCGAGGCTGGAAGGGAACCCCAGGCTCGCATCGTCGAATCCCAGGGTCAGTGGTATGCGGTTGGTCTGGGTGTCTGCCAGGGAGAAATGATGCACCAGCACGGTGCTAGGACTAATGGTCCACGCATCCCCCAACGCCGCTTGCCAGCCGGGGATCATATTGGGCGTATTCACCGGCGACTCCGGACTGTTATAAACGTTGGGCGAGGAGTTGAGGTTGCCAAACCACAACCCATGGGCGAACACGGAGTGTTTGTTGGACAGTTGGAAATCGATGCGACTGTCGTAGCGGTTGTCATCCAGGGTGCTCGGGGCAGGGCTGAAATAGTTGTTCGTATCGCTCTGACCAATGCCCTGTTGGTTCGGAGGCGGGAAGTACTTCAGTATGTTGGTGGCGATGGAGTTGAGTTCGGTACTCGGAATCACGTTGCCAGGAAACGCCGTGCGGATGTAGGTTCCGGGAACGGCCGGATTCGCTTGCGTGGTGGAGGGATCGTACATAACCGTCAGCGCGCCGGCGCTGTTGAACATGTGGGAGAAGTTGCCTTGGCTCTCCGCCGCTGTCGGCACCGTCCCGGTAAACGACGAGAAGCTGTTCTGACGCAGCCCTTCATAAGCAAAGAAGAAAAATGCGCGGTCCTTCCCCTGGAAGAGCTTGGGGATGGTCATGGGGCCGCCGATGTCGAAACCAAACTGGTTCTTTTGCAGCCTCCCCTTGGGAGTGCCCGCCTTATCGCCATTGAAACCGTTCGCATCCAGGACTTGGTTCTGGAGGTATTCCCACACGGTGCCGTGGAAATCGTTGGTGCCGGACTTCAGCGTGTAGCTCATGATCCCGCCGCCGGTGTGACCGATTTCAACGTCGTAGGGATCGGTGATGATCTTAAACTCCCGAAGCGACTCCATCTGGGGAATTGCCGCTGCCTGAACGTTGTACTCAGCGGTATCGGTCGCGCCGTCAATCAGTAGGTCGGCAGTCCTCTCGCGACCGCCATTGATCGAGAAATAATTGGTCTGATTCTCGCTTACGGTATTGTCGCCCGCCGTCAGTCCGCCACCGGGTGTGGCGGTGCCGATGGTCCCCGGCGTGATATAACCCAACAAGAGAGGGTTGCGCGTGAGCAGAGGAATGCTTTCGATGAACTGGTTCTCAACCACCGTCCCCACATCAGCGCGATCGGAAGTGACCAGGGGTGCCCGGTCGACGACGTTCACCGTCTGGTTGACCTTGCCCGGGGTTAGAGTGAAGTCAAGGGTTTTTGACTGTCCCACCTCTAGCTTCACCGCCTCAATGCGGCTGGTAGTGAATCCGAGGAGGCTCGCGGTGATGTCGTAGGTGCCAGGCACCACCGAGGGGTAAACAAAGAGGCCCTGGGCGTTCGTCACGGTCGTTGACTTGACCTGCGTCGTGCGTCTCGTCAATTCGACCGTGGCATTGGGGACAACAGCCCCGGAACTGTCGGTCACACGGCCTGAAACCACGGCATTCTGGGCCCAAACCGGTGCGCAGCATACCAGGAGCGCCGCCAGCAGCGTCAGCGCGGCGGAGAAACGGGATGGATTGAAGGATTTAAGAAGCGAGTTCATGATGGTAAATTCTCCTTTGACGGTTGTGTAAAGCCAGGATTCCCATCTTGCTTCCCGGCCCGAACAGGGGCATTACCGATTAATCGTATCTTGCGCTTACAAAAAATTGGAATTGTGTTACGCATAGCCTCCGCTAGACGCCCGGCCGCATAAGCCGGTTGACGATCTTGTAGCGGTCGGCACGATACCGGCTCTTCACATATTCGACCGGCTGTCCATCGGCCAGGTAAGCTACCCGCGTAAATAGAAAAAGCGGGCAGCCTTCGCGCACGCGCAGCAGGCGGACATCTTCGGCCCTCGCCAACCCCACCTCCACCGTCTCGTCCGCAACCTGGATGCGGATGCCATAGCGGTTCCATAGCGTTTCGTACAGGGAGTCCCCCGGACGGAAATGCTCGACGAGGTCGGGGCAAAGCTGGCGAGGCAGATGACTCATTTCCAGCGCCATCGGGACCGCGACGGCGATTCGCACCCGATGCAACCTGATGATTTCCGCATGGGGGGGTAGATGCAGGGCAGCGGCAATCTCCGGCGGCGCCGGCACCACCCCCAGCGAGAGCACCTTGGAACTGGCGGCATGCCCGAGGGCGCCCATTTCCTCCGTAAAGGACTGCACGTGGCGGAAACTGATCTCCAGTTTGGTTCCGGAAACGAACGTGCCCTTTCCCCGCTGGCGATAAGCCACACCCAGCTTGCAAAGCGACTGCACCGCCTGGCGCGCGGTCATTCGGCTGACCGCGAACTGCGCCGAAAGCTGCGGTTCGGAAAGCAAGGGATCGCCCGCCTTTAAACGGCCGGACCGGATCTCTGCCAGCAAGTTCTCGCGAATCTGGAAGTAGAGCGGCACGGGACTATTGCGATCGATGGCGTGTGATATCAAGAGGGCCTCTAGTTGTCTAGACATGAGTTCCTAAACGAACATCTAGTTGTCTAGACAGGCAGCCTTATACGCTTCCTTCACCGCGATGTCAAGTCGTTTTTAACAGTCCTTTTTAACCTTCCCGCTGGGTTGTCTATGGTACCCAGCGAGTCAATGGCATCAAGCCGCTGGGATTAAGAGTCGGTGGGTGCGGTCTTTCCCATCTCGTTCAACCCGGCGAAGGGGCAGAGGTGATCCGGTCAACGCTAGCGACATTTACGAGGCCGACGGTGGGGCGGGTGCGCCGGCGGATCTCCATGAAGCAGCGTTCGAGAGATAGCTCCATGCCTCTCGCTTGGTGTTCATCAATGAATCCGCAACGGCAATCCGACGTTCTGGGCGAGCGACGGCATTCTCGCGTATTTGATGTGGGTACTTCGCGGGATTCTGCCGGAGAAACTGCCTAATAGCGGAAGTGCCCTCCGACCTATTGCCCTCCATCAATCCGTAGGGTAGAGGGAAGTTGCCCGACCCCTATTTCTTCGAGGCCGGAAGTTGCTTTCCGGTTTGTTGGTGCGCCCGTCTCGCTGCGACTCGCGGGTGAGGGGATAGCTTTGCCGACAGGAAGGATTCAGATGGCGGGGGCGCTTGATGCCGCCTTTTGGCTTGTCCCCCCTCGCTGTGAGGGTGTGAAAAAATTCAAAGCCACGGATGAGCACGGATTCGCGCGGATCAATAGAGAGGACTTATCCGTGCCGAAACGTGTTGATCCGTGGCCCAAACCAATTTCTTCGCGGCTTCTGCGCCCCCGGCACCGCTGAGAGTGAAGAGTGATGAGTGACGAGCGAACGCCCCGAATCGCAAGCTCCGAGTACCGCCCGTGCGAAGAGACGTAGCACGGGCATCCTGCCCATAGGCGCTAAGATAAGCACCGTTTCCGAAATGGTGTTAGCCCGCGAAGCGGGCGCGGTCCTGTAGCCCATGGCGCCAGCCATGGGATTAGCGGATTGCACAACGATTTTTTGAGCCCCGGATGGGGCGACGTCGAGTTGACTTTCGAACTCTGTCTCGATGGGACGCACACACATCCCGACGCCGCCCCTACGGGGCTCGTTAACATCGCACACACACTCGATCCCACGGCTGGCGCCGTGGGCTAAATGACGACGCCCGCTTCGCGGGCTTTCACGTGATTCCAGAGCTTATCTTAGCGCTTACGGGCATCCTGCCCGTGTCCGGTCAAGGCCAGGATGGCCGTGCTACTCCCCCCCTCGCTGGTCCCCCGACACTCCCCCACATCGTTATCGGCGGGTGGGATGGGGAGGATGAAGGAATTCTGTGATATGTTCCAGCCCCAACGGGGCGACCTATCGCCGCGTTGGGGCTCACTACAGGAAATGGCGGGGTAAACCCGCCGCTACGTCCATTTGGCGGGGTGAACCCGCCCCGGCCATCGCGGATTTCGAATTCCGGATTCCCGATTCCGGGAGGGTCACAGGCCTTTTTCCGCGAGCTCGAAAGTCACCTCTGCCCAGCTTTGACCTCGCAAATTGCGATGTCAATGATCGGGTCCCCTGTGGTCGTATTGACCATCAAACTTAGGGGGTCGGCTTGCCCTCCCCCTCATGGTCGTATCGACCATCGGCCTTTTCCGCGGGCCATTGGCCCGCCAGGGTAGGGCAAGCCCTACCCCTACAATCCCTTTTCGGCGAGCTCGAAGGCGCGGAGGACGGCGCGGGCTTTATTCAGGCACTCGTCGTATTCGCGGGCGGGGACGGAATCGGCGACGATGCCGGCGCCGGCTTGCAGGTAGGCGGTTTTATCCTTGATCAACACCGTGCGGATGACGATGCAGGAATTGAGGTTTCCGGAAAAGTCGAGATAGAGCACGGAGCCGCCATAGAGGCCGCGGCGGGTGGGCTCAAGCTCGTCGATGATTTCCATGGCGCGGACCTTGGGGGCGCCGGTGAGCGTGCCGGCGGGGAAGCAGGCGGCGAGCGCGGCGTAACTATCCGCGTCGGCGCGCAGGCGGCCGGTGATCTGCGAGACCAAATGCATGACGTGCGAGTAGCGCTCGACGAACATGATGTCCCGCGGCCGCACCGAGGAAAATTCCGAGACGCGGCCCACGTCGTTGCGGCCCAGATCCACCAGCATGATGTGCTCGGCGCATTCCTTGGCGTCGGAGCGCAGCTCTTCTTCCAGGCGCTTGTCCTCTTCCTCCGACTTGCCGCGCGGGCGCGTGCCGGCAATCGGGCGGTACTCCACATCGCGGCCCGCCACCTTCACCAGCATTTCCGGCGAGGAACCCAGCACGGTGGAATCGCCGGCGCGCAGGTAATACATGTAGGGCGAAGGGTTGACCACGCGCAGGGCGCGGTAAACGTCGAAGGCGGGAACGCGCACGGGAACTTCCATGCGCTGCGAAAGCACCACCTGGAAAATGTCGCCGGCGCGGATGTATTCCTTGGAACGCTCCACCATCTCCTCATAGCGCTGACGCGTCATGTTGGACTGCACGCGCAGCGGGCCCTGCGGCGGGCGCGCGCTCGGCAGCTTGAGCGGCTGGCGCAAGCGGCTTTCCAGATCATCCAGATGACGGCAGGCGGCATCGTACTTGGCGCGCAGACTTCCCTTCCCTTCCTCCGTCAGCACGTTCGAGATCAGAAAAAGGCGGTGCTGGACGTGGTCAAAGGCCAGGACGTTGGAAAAATACATGAAAACCGCGTCGTCCAAATCGACGTCCGCGGGGACGCGCGGGGGCAGGCGCTCCAGCATGCGCACGGCTTCATAAGAAAGATAACCCACCGCGCCGGCCGTGAAGGGCGGCAGACCGGGAATGACCACCGACTTGTAGCGCGCACCCAGACGGCGGAGGAATTCGAAGACGTTGCCCCTCTCCTCCTTGCGCACGGGCTTGCGAGGGTTGAAACGTCGATCGGGGGCCGACGTTACGGTTGCCCCGCGCTGCACCGCGATGCGGTCACCCCGGCAGGATACGATTTGAAAAGGATCTATACCGAAAAACGTGTACCGGCCTACACGCTCGCCACCCTCCACGCTCTCCAGCAGGAAACTGTGCGGGTGCAGGTTCGCGTCGCGCCCGTGCTGCGGGGAAAGACTGAGGAACGCGGAAACGGGACTTAACAGGTCCGCTACAATGGTGCGATAGACAGGCACCACGTTGCCGTGGTCGGCCAGGCGTTTGAATTCGGCGAAATTGGGGCTGGCATCGCTCATAGGATCAAGAACAAGTCAAAAGTCAAAACGCAAAAGGCAAAAGGCAAAAGTTAGGAAATAAGACCCGCATGGGCCACCGGCGCGCCGAAGGGCAAAATGTCAGAAAAATGCCAAGCGACGGACAAATTGAGCGTCACGGGTGAACCGAAGAACATCATCCATTCTCGCACATTAGCGGGCATTCGCCCTTTATCCATAATACAGTGGCGGCCGCTCCTCAATTTTCAATTTCTTCAACAACCTTTGCGTTTTGACTTTTGCGCTTTGCCTTTTACTTTGCTTTTACGTTTGAGGCGCACCCGCACACAAATGCTATCCTCCCGCTGAGTGGTCCAGGGCGGAGCGGACGGCTTGCTCCATCAGGGCGCGGGGAGCAGCGAGGCCGGTCCAGATTTCAAACTGGCGCGCGCCTTGGGCCACCAGCATTTCGAGTCCGGAAATGGTGGTCAGTCCGCGCCCGCGGGCTTCGTTCAGGAAGCGCGTGCCGAGGGGGAAATAAACCATGTCGAAGACCACGCGCACACGCAGCCGCGCCAAATCGATGGGAGCGCTGTCCACGTGGGGGTACATTCCCACGGGCGTGGCGTTGATGACCGCATCAACTTCCAGGCTCTCGGCACTGTCCCAGGGCACGACCTGAGCCGCCAGTCCGCGCGCCAAAGTTCGCGCCGTCGATTCGCGCCGCGCGGTAATGATCACTTCGGCGCCCTCCGCACGCACGGCGTAGGCAGCCGCTCGCGCCGCGCCTCCCGCGCCGAGAATCAGAATGCGGCTGCCCGCCAGGCGTAAACGCTTGGTGAGGACTTCCACCACGGCGGCAGCGTCAGTGTTCCATCCCAACCAGCGGCCCTGCTGCAAGGCTACGGTATTGCATGCGCCGATGCGATTCGCCAGCGGGTCCACCCAGTCGAGGGCACGCAGGATGGCGCGCTTGAAGGGCATGGTCACCGCGAACCCTTGCAGTTCCACCCCGCGCGCGAAGGCAATGAAGTCCGCCAGTTTGCTGGTTTGGCAAGGCAGGAAAACCGCGTTCACGTGCTTGGCCTGAAAGGCCGCGTTCTGCATGGCAGGGGAAAGGGACATGGCAGCGTGCGAACCGAGCACTCCGTAAAGCTGCGTGTGGCCGTCCAGGCGTTCCACGCGATAGACCGAGCGCATCACTTCCGCCGGGATTTGTCCCGCCGCGGCGGGGGAATGGTTGAGCGGCGCCGCGTAGGTGAACGCCGATCCCCACAATAGGGAAAGCAGCCGCGAGGGAATTCCCGATGCGCCCATGGCCAGCGCCACCAACTTCGGCTGCCGCAGCCGATGGGCCTTGAGCAGCCGGCGAATTTGCAAGTTGTCGCGCAGGTGGCGCGCTTGCGTGGCGATCTTCACCACCTGCACGGGCAGACGCAACAGGCGGCGATAAGCGGGGGCCAACGGCGGAGTCTTGTGAAAGTCGTGGTAGGAAACAATGATCTTGGCGGGCCGCAGATCCCGGAGCAGCGCCGCGCCGCCCTTCTGCAATGATTCGATCTCAATGTCAACCCACTGGCAACCCGCTCGCACGGCGGCAGTGAGAATTGAGGCCTGATCGGCCAGCGTCCCCCGCAGCATGCCTCCCGCCGCCGCCATTCGGCACGTAGCAATAGTCTGGGGAAAATGCAGGCGCATGAGCATCTGGCGAAGCCGCGATTCAAATTGCGAAAAGTCCTGGAGGTAATCGAGGCGCAGTTCATAGCCGACGGGGACACCGGCAACATGGATGGCCAGCGCCTCGATCGCGCTTAGGGTGGGCGCTGCCAAACTGACGTAAATGTGCGGTGAGCTTGACTTGGCCAAAATCCTGTCCTTAGCCTGGGGAAATCCCAAGGCTCAAACGATTGAATATAAAGGTTTTGATAGAGAAAAGGCAAGGAATTTGCCTCGCCTGGCGATTCGGGGTCCGGCGGGAAACGCCCCTTTGCCCCGAGTAATTTCTGTAACCCATTACGATTAAAGGACTAAGGTTTCGGGTCGTTCACTGAACCCGGCTGGCCGGTTCGTTGCCCGGCGGCGGTGGGGGTGGAACCATCAGGCCGAGACCTTGCAGAAGCAGGACCGTGCGTTGCGCGGCCCCTCGCCAGACGAGTTGGCAACCTTCTCCCTGGCAGTTCTGAACGTAAACGTCCCCGCCCGAATACTCCAGGCTGCAGTTCTTGAACTTGCAATTCACGTAGACGCCATCATCCAAAATCACGTGTTGATTTTCGAAGACCTGGTTTTCATGTCGATTCATAGGTTCACTCGGGCCGCATGCCGGTACGAAAAATTCCCTGTTTCCCGGCGCCGCCAATACGGGCGGAGGGGCCAACGGCAGCCCCGCCTGATGGGAGCGCCTGGATGAGGCTACCATCCACCTCACGTGGATGCAAGCGGGCGAGAGCGTTTGCCACTCGCCGGTTTTGGCGCGAAATCCGGCAATGCGCGAAGCAATCAGGCAAATCGCGCGCGCGGGTGAAATTGGCAGCAAAGGGATGGTGAACGCCACGCTGGGCCTCCTTGCCCTCTGAAACATCCGCCGGAACGAACCAAGTATCGATAGAGGTTTTTTAGATCCCGGCGCCGGCCGCCTTTGAAAGGGTGGCGGCAGTGGCGGCATAGCGCGGGTGCAAGAGGGAATCCACGCTCGCCTTCAACCGCAGCAGGGCCGCGGAATGGAGCTGCGAAACGCGCGATTCGTCCACGTGCAAGCAGTCAGCAATCTGCTTCATGGTCAGTTCCTGCTCATAGTAGAGGCTGATGATTTGGCGGTCACGCTCCCGCAGATGGGAAAGCGCGCGGCCCAGAACTTCGTGCTGCTCGCGGCGATAGCACAGGTCGAAGGGATCGGCATGGTCATCCGCCAAGGCCTCCGGCTCAATCCGCCGGTTGGATGACTTCGCGGTCGGACCTGCCGAGAGGGTGCGCGCGCCAAAGTCGAATCCCACACTCTGGATTTCATTCAACGTACGGTGCCACTCCGCCAGATTCATTCCCAGCGCCGCGGCGATTTCTTCATCCGCAACCGGACGGCCGAGCTTAACCTCCAGTTCGCGATAGAGCTTCTGGATTTGCTTGTTCTTGCGCCGTAAGTCGCGGGAGGCCGGATCGGCACTGCGCAGGCCGTCCAGAATGCCTCCGCGAATCCGGTGGCGGGCGTAACTTTCGAGCTTCACCCGCTTGGTGCTGTCAAACTTGGCGACGGCATCAACCAGCCCCAGCACCCCGTTGGCGAGCAGGTCATCCACTTCCACGTGAGCGGGCAGGTGTTCGCGAATCTTGAAGGCCATACGCTTGGCGAAGGGAAGCATTTCCACCAGCAGCCGCTGTCTTTCCTGGGCCCGCCTCACCTCACTACGTGCGGTGGCACGGACCCGGGAAGGCGCCAGGGGCCGGCGTGAAATTACCGGGCGACGAAGGGCGGGGATCGCTGCCGGGTTGGTCAGCGGCTCGTAATTGGAAATCGTTTGAGTTGCCATAAGAACCTCGCTCACTCTGGAATGTCCGTCAACTGACGGACAGCGCCTTTCGACCTTGGTCTTGCTTCCGGGCGGCGGCAGGCAACACTTCACCGGCGGCGTGGAGCCTGCGGCTCCACGCTTCGTTCGCCGCCTTCGGGGGTCCTTGCGCTGTCATTAGAGATTGCAAAGAATGGGCCAATCCTCTTGGGGCAGGGCGCAATGAAGAATGGCGAGAACCAGCCTCTCCATAAAAGCTCAGGAGAGTGGAGCGACGCCCGCGAAGATTAAGCTTCTGTAGACGTGCGAGCGCTTCCCTCGGCGCGGGTTTATGGCCAAGCTAACTACTCATTTTCATGTATTTGCAAATGCTCCTGGGCATGGGTGGTGCGGGGCGCAGCAGGAATTGGGCGCCGTAGTGGCGAGCACGCAGATGGGGCGGCCGTTTGTGAAGAAGCTTGGATGGAGTTTGAAATTCTCTTAGCGGACCGCCCTAACCTGGCAATTTGGGATCGCCACCTCGTTCCAATATGGGAGAGTGCCGACCGCGCAGACGCCGCGCAATTATTGGCGCCGATGCCGATATCGTTGCATACTTCCTCAAGCTCAAAACCAAAACAGCCGATAGAAGAGTTGAGGGAAACAGAATGAGTCTTGAGAGGGTCAGCGAGCGCGGTGCGCTCATGCGCCTCCCGGCTTCATCTCTCTCCAAGCGTCGATGGCAGGATGCAGTGGGAAAACCCCGGGTCCGGAGTGGAATCTGAGGTTGCTCCGGACCGGGTCAAAACTCGAGGCCAACGTGTGATTTGCGACGAGGACGACCGGTAGGTGAACGGCAATTTTGCCTGAAAAACTCAGGCTTTCTTGCCGTTTCCCGAACGGGCACGAAAGTTCCATTTTGGAACCCGTTCCGGCACCCGCGTACGCCCGGTCAATCCTATGGCAGGTGGGAATAAGAAGGGTCTTTATGGCAGTGGCAAAGCAAGGCAACAAACCCCGGAAACCGAGCGCGGCGTCAGAGCGCGAGGGTGTGCGGAGTGTACCCAACTCCGTCCAGGCTGAGCAGTTCCCCACTGACCTCCATATGTCGAGCCGATCGTCGCTTTCGGATATGGCCCCCGGCGACATCGTGTTTCTTGACGACTTCGCCTACCTCCGGGAGTCTTTTGCTCCCCATTTTGTCGCGGTGCTGGCTTGCCCCTTATGCGGGTCGCCGGGGTTAATCACCTCGGCCCAATACTCCGGTGGCGCACCGATTGTCTGCACCTCGAAAGTCTGCCCCGGCCTCTTCCGGATCCTCGACGAAGTCCAGATTGTCGCTCTGCCTCCAAGCTGAATTTGAAGCAGTCGACAGTTGAGAGTCGACAGTCAACAGTCCGGGCGTTTCCGGCTCTTGCTGTGAACTGTAAACTGTGGACCGTAAACTGAGTGCCGTCAGTAGTCAGTCGTCAGTTGTCAGTGGGACGGATGCCGCGGCAAGGCGCTGGCAGTTTCCGCAATCGAAAATCCGAAGTTAGAAATCGAAAATACCAGTGATGCCCTACCTCACGACGGAATGGGGCAATTTGTAGGGCCGAACAGCGTTCGACCCGGGCCAGCGCTGCTGGCCCCTACGCGACGTGGCATGGGCAGCCTGTCCCGATGAATCGGGATCCCGCCCGTGTCCGGTCATGGCCGGGACGGCCATGCTACGCCGTTGGTTGCGGCTCCGCGGCCTGAGAGTTCACTCTACAATTTCAGAAGGTCTTTGACCTTTGATGACACCGCGCTCCAAGTCGGGTCAATCAATATTAAGACGGGACGGATCTTCATGCCCGGCGCATCCCCAAAGGGAAACTTGGCGAGATAGATTTCACCGGGACGCATCGATCGGTTGTCCATCGTTGAGGGTATAGATGTCTTGCGCGGGGTCATTCAATTCCGCTGACCATTCGGATGACACCCCGGCAGCCCAGGCGGGGCCGGCTTCGTCTTCCTCGGGCATGAAAATGATGATGCGCACCGAACCCGCCGGCAAGCTTTGCGGCACATCGGCATGGAGCCGGTGCTGGTCGTCGATCTGCCCCTGAAGTTCCACAGCCTTCATGATTGGCATGAGCAGAGCATACGGCACCACGCTGCGTCGAAACAACTCATAACTGGCACATGACACCTTTGTCGGGCCACCGCCGAATAGGTATAACCTCGTGACCCAGCGCGCTTTTCTCGCCCCGTGAGCGCCCTCCTGCGATTATGGATATTCCGCTACTCCCCACCATTGCCCGGTGGTAACCAAAACACTAGGGTTGACAACCTATTGTATCTTATTTGTTTTCATTGAATTAGGCGCAATATGCCTCCTTCTAGTTTGTTTTCAATAAGTTAGCAGGATAAACTGGAACTTTTACCATCTTCTTGATGACACGCTTCCTCAGCGGACACAAGGTCCGCCAGTTCTAGGAGGTCGAGGATTGAGACATAGGGGGGCCGGGCTTCGGAATCGACTGGGCAAGAAAAGCTTGCTTGTCGAGAATGCAGGGCAGGAGGGTGGCGAGGTCGGCGGCGGCACTGCTTCCTGCGTATTTCCCCCATCTACCACCTGCCGTCTCCCATTTCCCGTATCCCGTATCCCGCGTCTGGCCAGGTATTCGTGCGCGCGGCTGGGATCCTAACATCGGGGCGGTTCGCGGCGCCGCCTCTCGTAGGGGTACCCAAGTGGGCACCCTGGCGTCGGCCCTGCCGCCTCAAATTGACTCATTTCGTCACCTGAAATTGCCGATAACCGAAGCGGGATAGTGTGGGCCGCGCGGTTGATCGTGAACGTGCTGGGTTGAGCGCCTTCCGCCCTCCGACCTCGACGCCGGACTCTCTCTCCGCCCCCCGCCGCTTGGCGCTAGCCACCGTTCTCATCCTCGGGTCATTTTCGATTGCGGATTGCCGATTTGCGATTGTCGGACGCGGCCCTGCCCGCGTTTCCGCCCTCCGACCTCGACGCCGGACTTCGGTCTCCGGACCCCCGACTCTCTATCTGCCACTCGCCACCAACCACTAGCCACTGCCCTTCGGCCGCCCCTACATGTGCAACGTGAAAGGTCAGGCGGAATGACGCCGCAAGGGCTAATATGCCTGAGAAAAAATCGGAAATATGGCCTGCCCCGCTCCGCCGTCCCGGTCCGCCCTGATGGTCGGGACGACCATCGGGGGGGAGGGCAAGCCCACCCCCTACGAATTCGGGGTTTGGAAACGGTTGGCAACTGTGTGTATACTGCGGCGCACGAGGAATCATCCATGCCGGGCAATCATACTGAAATCGAGCGACGCCTCTGGGACGCTGCTGACGAGCTGCGTGCCAACTCCAAGCTGAAGTCTGCGGAATACTCCGTCCCGGTGCTCGGCCTGATTTTCCTTCGCTATGCCGACCACAAATTCAGCCAGGCGGAAAAAGAGCTGGCCAACAAGGGTTCCCAGCGGCGGTTTGTGAATAAGGCGGATTACCAGGCGCGCGGGGTGATGTATCTTCCGCCCACGGCGCGTTTTTCCCACCTCTTGAAATTGCCCGAGGGGGTGGATACCGGCAAAGCCATCAACGAGGCGATGAAGGCCATCGAGGCGGAGAACGAAGACCTGAAGGACGTCCTTCCCAAGACTTACAACCGCCTGGAAAACTCCACGCTGGTCGAGTTGCTCAAGACCATGAGTTCGATCCCCATGGATATTGAGGGCGACGCCTTCGGCAAGATTTACGAATACTTCCTGGGCAAATTCGCCTTAAGCGAAGGGCAGAAGGGCGGCGAGTTCTTCACTCCCACCTCGCTCGTCAAGCTGATCGTGGAGGTCATTGAACCTTACCACGGGCGGATTTTTGATCCCGCCTGCGGTTCCGGCGGCATGTTTGTGCAAAGCGCGCGGTTTGTGGAGAACCACAAGAAGAATCCCAGCGCGGAAATTATGGCTTACGGGCAGGAGCGCGTGGCGGAAACCATCCGCCTCTGCAAAATGAACCTGGCGGTGCACGGCCTTTCCGGAGACATCCGCCAGGCCAACACCTACTACGAGGACATCCACCAGAGCGTGGGCAAGTTTGATTTCGTGATGGCCAACCCGCCCTTCAATGTGGACAAGGTGGATAAGGAAAAGATCAAGGACGATCCTCGTTTCCCCTTCGGAATGCCCAAAGCGGATAACGCCAACTACCTTTGGATCGAAATTTTTTACAGCGCGCTCGGTGCCAACGGCCGGGCGGGATTCGTGATGGCGAATTCCGCCGCCGACGCGCGCGGCACGGAATTGGAGATTCGCCGCAAGCTGATTGAATCGAGCGCGGTGGATGTGATGATCTCCATTGGGTCGAATTTCTTTTATACCGTGACGCTGCCTTGCACGTTGTGGTTTTTGGATCGGGGGAAGGCGGCGCCGAGCAGTGGCGCAACGAACAAAGGGGGCAGGGCAAGCCAAGCTCGTACCGTGTTGTTTATCGACGCGCGGCAGACGTTTACGCAGGTTGATCGCGCCCATCGGGAATTTACCGAAGAACAAATCCAGTTCCTGGCCAACATCGTGAGGTTGTACCGCGAGGAGCCGTTGGCGGCGTTTATCGACCCGGAAACCAAGAAGCATTTTCCCAAGGGAAAGTACAAGGATGTGCCGGGCCTGTGCAAGGTGGCGACCATCAAGGAAATCGAGGCGCAGGGTTGGAGCCTGAATCCCGGGCGGTACGTAGGCGTAACGGAACGCGTGGCGGATAACGTCGATTTTCGGGAGCGATTGGAAGAATTGAACGAGGAATTGGAAACGCTGAACGCGGAGGCAAGGGAGCTGGAAGACCGGATTGCGGAGAACATAACAAAGTTGTTGGAAGGGGTCGCACCTTGAGTAAGGATAGCCCTTTCCATGCTCCATTGCATCCATTGGACACAGAGACGCAGACGCATGGCTGTCGGCACACGAACCCGGATATCTGCGCAAAGAATCTCATGTCTAATGTTTGTGCATTTGCTAGAAGCGATGGTATGTGTCTCTTTCCCCCAAGATCCTGGAAGAAGCAGTTTGCGAAACTGAAGCAGAAACGGCCGCTTAAGAAATAGCTTACTCGAACGTACTCTCAATTCTTGGTAAGAATAAAATATGGATCTTGGCGATCTCTGTGATTTGATTGTTGACTGTGAGCATAAGACGGCTCCAACGCAGGAGACCGGCCATCCTTCCATTCGCACACCAAACATCGGCCGAGGGTATTTCATCTTAACCGATGTGAATCGTGTATCTGAGGAAACCTATAAGCTTTGGACTCGACGAGCCATCCCGAAGCCCGGTGACCTGATAATGGCACGTGAAGCCCCTGCTGGAAATGTGGCAGTGATTCCTCCGGGACTAAATCCGTGCCTCGGCCAACGGACACTTTTGATTCGCTGCAACAGGGCCAAGGCTGATCCTTACTACCTCTCTTATCTACTGAATGGGCCTCAAGTCCAGGGCACCATCTACGGTATGACCAATGGGGCCACTGTTCCGCATCTGAATATGAAAGATGTTCGAACCCTGCCCATTCCAGAAATCCCTCCACTTCCGACCCAGCACAAAATTGCCGCCACCCTTTCCGCTTACGACGACCTGATTGAAAACAACACGCGGCGGATCAAGATTCTGGAAGAGATGGCGCAGGCGCTCTACCGCGAGTGGTTCGTCCACTTCCGCCTTCCGGGGCATGAAAAGGTCAAGATGGTGGCGTCGCCCGTTGGGCCAATTCCCCAGGGGTGGGAGACAGGCAGGTTGGATGACGCTCTAATTCTTCAGCGTGGCTTCGACCTGCCGATTCAAAATCGGCGTGCGGGGTCAGTCCCTGTCTTTGCGGCAACAGGAGTTGTCGGAACACATGACGAGGCACGAGTTAAAGGACCGGGAATTGTCACGGGGCGCAGCGGGTCACTGGGCACGGTCATTTATGTTGACAGAGATTTTTGGCCCTTAAATACCACACTCTGGGTTAAGGAATTTCGACGTGCGACACCAGCCCTCGCCTTTTTCCTGCTCAAGGATCTTAAATTGGATGGCTTCAACTCCGGTGCTGCGGTCCCAACGCTGAACAGAAATGATATTCACGGACTGCCTGTAAATCTGGCGCCAAACAGCATTTTGAGCCGGTTCGACGATTGTATGTTACCAATGTTTGCGCTGAAGAAGGCTCTTCAGGCTCGGAACGCCAACCTCCGCCGCACCCGCGATCTGTTGCTGCCCAAGCTGATCTCGGGGGAAATTGATGTGTCGAATCTCGACACCCGGATGTAGGGCGCGAAGCGCTTTGGAGTGCGGCCGCGTAGCTGCCGCTTTCACACTTTTGACTTTACGGTGGTTCGCCAAAGCGGCGCTTGACGTGCGAAGAGCAAAGCGGTAGCTTCGCGACCGCAGTCCAAAAAGCTGCCGCTTTTGGATTTTCGGGTCATCATCTTTTTTTGGCGGTTTTCGTTGACATAAAGAGATCAAAGGCGGTAGGTTCGTCCGTCCGCCGACGGACATCCACCGACGGACAATCCAAAGCGACAGCAACGCGGTCGCAGTCCAAAGCGGGCTAGGCCCGCATTGCCATGAGCGATTGGCCGCACAGCCCGCTGCATCGACTCTCCCAGGCAGGGGCCTACATGGTCACCTGCGGCACCTACCTTAAGAAGCACCACTTTCGCGGGACCGAGAGGCTGGAGTTTCTGCACGATTCCCTGTTGGGACTGGCCGAGGAATATGGCTGGAATCTCCAGGCTTGGGCCGTGTTCTCCAACCATTATCATTTTGTGGCCATATCACCGCACGACGCGGAAAGCCTGGTTCTCTTTCTCAAGAAGCTTCATTCCGACACCGCGTTGGCATTGAATCGCTGGGATGCCACACGCGGCCGGCAGGTGTGGTTCCAATACCGCGACACGCACCTGACTTTTCTCAAGTCCTATTATGCGCGGTTGAACTACGTACACACCAACGCCGTTCATCACCGGCTGGTGCCCGTGGCGTCACTTTATCCATGGTGTTCAGCGGGCTGGTT